>WLWD01005177.1_pt1 | contig 35280 bp, 12 predicted proteins | sample 6712731 | NCBI WGS metagenome assembly WLWD01 (sample SAMN12718690, study PRJNA576275) | sponge metagenome | isolation source: marine sponge | host: Mycale hentscheli | place: New Zealand: South Island, Marlborough, Capsize Point | collected 2014-11-01 | reverse complement strand
TGTGCAAGGATTAGCAGCGTGCGAGAAGGGGGTGCTGGTTATGAGGAGGTGAAGGGAATCTTGCTGAAGTCAGTGGGTGAGACTCCACTCACTTACGGACACCAGTTGTTCGAGCTGTCAGGGGAAGGCATGAAGCAGAAGTCCGCAGGTGAGATTTGTGAGCAGATCCTGCGAGTCTGTAGGGGAGTGCTAGAAGGTTGTGATACGAAGGAGCGGTGTGTGGTGGCACTGGCTATGGCTTTGACGAGGAAGGTCATGCCACAGGCGGGTCGAGTATATTTGGAGGGGAGAGAAATCAAGAGTGCTGAAGGGTTGAGAGACGTGTGGGAAACGTGGATGTCGGGGAGACAGAAGGGGAATTTTTATAGACCATGGATGGGAGATTTTGCGGGAGAAAGGAGTGGGATTAAGACCGAGAGAAGAGAGGGATTTGTAAGTAGAGAGCTTACGTGTTTTACGTGTGGCGCGAAGGGCCACAGAGCAGTGGATTGCCATAAGGGCAAGAGTTCTGAATCTAGCAGCGGGGGTGCTGGGTTTAGAGTCGTGACCTGTTACAGTTGTGGGAAGCAGGGTCACAGGAGTACAGATTGTACGGTGAAGAAGGTAGGAGTGCCTGTAAAGAAGGAAGGTGGTAGAGTTGCTAAGTTAGTGGTAGAGGGAAAGAAGGACAATATTGCTTGGGGTCTGGTGAATGGGGTGAGATGTAAAGTTTTAGTAGACTCTGGGGCTAGTGTGGGAGTCATACCCAGAGAGTTGCTAACTGACAGTCATGAGGACTGCGGGGACGTGCATGTGGAGAGTTTCCATGGCACCAAGAAGACACACAGGAGTACTGTGGTGACTTATGAAGTAGGGGGAGTGAAGAGGTCGAAATTAGCCATGATAGATGAGAGAGAGGGGGTTACTAGTATTGTTCCTGTTAGTTTGAGGGATGAGGAAGCTGTCAAGGCCTATGCACTGGCAGTTGCCGACTTCCAACGAGAGAGTGAAGCAGAAGCTAGGAGGGAAGCCGAAGTCAAGGTCTTGACGAGAAGTCAGGCCAAGGCGGAGGCAGAGTTAGATATGTGTGAGGGCGATGCAGAAGTGGAGGATTTGTGGTGCACAGTGGAGGAGTTTAATCAGGAGAGCTTGGGAGAAGAGTTGGAAACTTCGGTTGAAAAGGGGGAGGCAGAAGCAATGCAAGAGAGCTTGAGGGAGAGTGTAGCTGGGGAAGAGGAAGAAGAAGAAGAGGAAGAAGGGGTGGCAAAAGAGTTAAGTTCAGTAGCTGTGAGCAGCTCCGAACGAGAGTTAAACGATTTAGCGAGGGGAATAGGGCCTATGGGGAAGGGCTCTGATGGGACGAGATTTAGAGAGTGCTTGTTAGCTGATGAGAGTTTAAAGACGTGGAGAGAGTTGGGGAAGAGAGGAGAGAGAGGATTCAAGTGGGATCAAGAGTTGTTGTTGAGAGGTATGTATGTGTCGTGGGAAGAATTTGTCGACGTGATAGTGGTACCTAAGGAGTTTAGAGGAAAGATTATGAAGTTGGGACATGAGAAGTGTGGACACTTGGGAGGAGAGAAGGTTGTGAGATTAGTGGGGAAACACTTTCTTTGGCCAGGAATGGGCAGGGAGATACTAGAATATTGCTCGAGTTGTGAGGTGTGCCAGATCAAGGGTAAGGGTAGACCCAGGAAGGCTCCAGTCGTTGACAGGCCTGCGCTGTCAGAGCCTTTTGAGAGCATAGCGGTAGACTTGGTTGGTCCGTTGCCTAAAGGGAAGGGCGGATGCAGGTTTCTGCTCACGTACATCTGTCTGGCAACCAGATGGCCAGAAGCCGTAGCTCTCAGGAGTGTAACTGCCAAGGCTGTTGCAGAGGGACTCTGGTGCATCTTCTCCAGGACTGCCATTCCGGAAGTGATGCTGTCGGACCAAGGGTCGCAGTTCTGTGGGAGAGTGGTCAAGCAGTTGTGCCAGCTGTTGGGGGTTCAGAAGGTGAGGACGTCGCCGTATCATCCACAAACTAATGGGACAGTGGAACGGATGCACGGGACCCTCAAGAGTGTGCTTGGTAGGTGTGTGGATGAGAAAGTGGATTGGGTAGGACAGGTACCCTTAGCACTCTATGTGCTGAGGCAGATGCCTCACTCGGATAGTGGGTTCAGTCCCTTTGATCTTGTGTTCGGGTTTAGGGTCAGGACACCGTTGGATGCCCTGTACCACGGGATTTATGAGACTGAAGGGAAGGAGAGAAATGTGTGTGAATGGGTTGCTGGATTAATGGATAGACTGGAGAGAATGAGGGATTGTGCTGCGTTAAGGATGTGTAAGGGGAAGGAAGGCAGGTTGAGGTACTGCAACAAGGGTAGCAAGTTGAGGGAGTTTGTAGAGGGAGAGCTGGTCTTGTACAGGATTCCTGGGATGTCGTGCAAGTTAGCAGACTCCTGGGAAGGTCCGTACAAGGTTCTGAAGAGGATGGGAGAGGTAAATTATAAGATTGGGAAGGTTGGGAAGGAGTTGCATGCAAAGGTGGTGCATGTGAACTGCCTGAAGAAGTTCAGGGAGAGGGAAGGAGTTAATAGGTTGGACTTAGTGCTGGAGGAAGATAATCAAGAGAGGAATGTGTTGAGGGAGGATTGTGAAGGGTTGGTAGTAGAAGAGTTAGAGGAGATTGTTAGTGAGTTTGGTGATGTATTTTCGGATGTGCCAGGGAATACGGCTAGAGTACGGATGCGTATCGATACTGGAGACAGTCCACCCATCAGGCAGTCTCCGTATTCGGTTCCTATGGGTATTAGAGACGCTGTGAGGGAGGAGATAGACAATCTATTGGAATGTGGGGTGATAGAGCGGAGCAAGAGTTGTTGGGCTTCGCCGTTGGTACCGGTAAAGAAGCCAGGAGGTGGTATTAGGCTTTGTGTTGACTTCAGGAGGCTCAATGAAGTAACGGTGAAGGAGCCATATTACATTCCGGGGTTAGACGAGTTGTTAGAAAGAGTGGGAAGTGGGTCTGTGTTGTCCAAGGTCGATTTGGCCAAGGGATTTCATCAAGTTGAGGTAGAGGAGCAGGACAGAGAAAAGACGTGTTTCATTTGTCCCTTCGGCAAATTCCAATACAGGCGTATGCCGTTTGGACTCTGTAATGCTCCTTCGGTCTTTCAAAGACTAATGGACGAGGTTTTAGTTGGATGTGCAGAGTTTGCGAAAGTGTATATTGACGACATTTTGATAGTTTCGGGGAATTGGGAGGTGCATGTTAGGCACTTGAGGACGTTGTTTGGGGTATTGCGAGAGGCTGGGTTGACGTGCAAGAAGAGTAAGTGTGTGTTTGGGAAGAAGAGGTTGGAGTTTTTAGGACATGTCGTAGGTGAGGGGGTCATGATGGTACCAAGAGCTAGAGTGAAGGCGTTGGAGGAACACCCAGTTCCTAAGACACGAAAGCAACTGAGAGCTTTCTTAGGACTCATAGGGTACTACCGTAGGTTTGTTCGTGACTTCCATGAGTGGTCGTCTCTTCTGACTCCTCACACGGCAAAGACCTCACCAGGGGAAGTGAAGTGGACAAGCTCCATGCTGGATGCTTTTAGTAAGTTGTGTGTTTCGTTGTGTAACCATGTGTGTTTGTGTGTGCCATGCAAGGAAGACGTATTTTGTCTGGAATGTGACGCCAGTGCTTCAGGAGTGGGTGCAGTTTTGTCGGTCAGACGCGAGGGAGAGTGGAAGCCCGTTGCCTTCTACTCCAGGCAGTTAAAGGATGCTCAGAAGAGGTACAGCGCTCAGGAACTAGAAGGGTTGGCACTGTATCAATCTGTTATTCATTTTGCTTTTTATCTGTATGGGAAGCAATTCACTGTACTTACAGATCATAAGAGCTTAGTGTGGTTGATGTGTGGACGACAGAAGAACCGTCGGGTCTACGGTTGGGCATTGAAGCTGGCAGAGTTCCAGTTTCGTGTGGAATATAGAACTGGAAGCAGTAATGTTGTTGCGGACGATCTTAGCAGATGTCACGGTGGAGACAGCGACCGTGACACCAGTCTCAAAGAGGAGGGGGGAGATGTGGGCCAGCCCACATAAGAAGGCAGAGAAGAACAGAGAAAGATAGAACTTATGAACAGTTGTGTGTGTGTTGTATGTATGCATGGTAGTTAGAGTTTGGACATCAAGTGCTTGCGCATGTGTATCATTATGTGTGTAGTCAGTCGTAGTCATTTTGTGCGCAGGCCACCTGCAGTAAAGTTGTGTGTCACCGTGATTGGTCACTTTTGCGAGAGGTCTCATCTCATAAGCCCTCTCGCCACGTGTTATATTTTAGTCAGGTTTACCGAAGAGTTTTATTAAGACCCTCAAAGTGAGGCTAGTCCTCTTGCCTGATTCTGGTGGCAGCGATACCTAGCTGTCCCCAGAGACTGTGGAGCATTCGCGAACTGTGCGCAGTCCTCGAACACCCGCCCCACAGTATCACATGATCTATCCTATTTATAGCACACCACAATAGGCTTAATATTTCACCTTATTTGCATCACAAAAGTATTGAATTATTAATAGTTGTGTAAAGGATTTATTTATTTTACATACAAAAAGTTTGAGAAGTTGTAGCACATGACAGCCACACACCTACAAATACTTCACCAGAACATAATAAATATTGATTAGCCAATTACGATTATAGATTGAATTAGAAACATTAGACCTAGACAGGCCTGTATCACACACCACTAGTGCACCAGAACCACTGATAGTGTACCAGGAAATAATTTATATAATTCTATTACTATTTTTCCTTACCAGTGGGAGCACATGACCTGGCCTTACTGCCAATACGTCTTCCAATTATGGTTTTGATGAATTAGAAGGAACAAACCCTAGACAGGCTTAGGTTCACACAACTTCAGCAATAACATGCTTGATTGAGTGCTAAATCATCACTAATGGTGCAACAGTTAAGAATTAGAAACTGAAGGATCACAAGCAGCTCTGCACAGTTCTAAAGAGATTGGTGCATGATCATGGGATGGTATAAGGAAGATTCTGTAGTTGAAAAATGAAACTAAAACTTAAAAACGTTAGAAGAGTGTTGCATTCTTCATTGTATTTATTACATATCACACTTCATCTGTGAATATACAGATCTAAAAATTCAAAATCACTGACACTAGACCCTCTTCAAGAACATGAAGTTGTGCAGAGCTAAAAATGACCTTTCACCTGTCAGGTATATCTTACTTTGGCTCATAATGACCACAAATTGTCCACACAGTCCTCCAGCTGACTGGCCACTAACACACACACTAAGGGAATGGGGTCAGGAAGGATCTCCTTATCATTACAATAGCTGACTTGCCAGGGTGTTAATCACTTGGTTCCAGACTACTGGTCTGGTGGATCAAGTGAATTAGTTCGGCCACAGTAGTACTAAAATTAGTATATTTAAAAAAATAAAAATAAAAAAATAAAAAAATAAAAAATAAAAAAATTAAAAAAAGAAAGAAAAGAAGTAACACATAATTGACACTATAATTTGAAACCCTTAAGATGGTAAGCTAATTGGTCCAGTGCTTATGACTCATTGACCACAAATTGTCCACTACAGCATCCCCAGCTCACCACTAGGACAACAAAGGGCTTGAGGCAAGGGTCTCCTTACCAATAAGATAGCTTGCTGACTCTATAATTCCTTCTAGTTTATTGCTGTACTCAACAGCAATTTACGTTTTGAGGTGCAAATTCAAAACTATGGTAGCAGTGAAGTGCATACAGTAGTAAATAGTAAAATTAAAAATACAAAATGCTTGAGGGGTGCCGGATTAACAAAAAAGGCATGACACAACAAGTGACACCAGGTCCTGCACCTCTCACTTCAGACTCTCTGACCACTAATTATCCTCCAGTTGTCCCCAGCTGACCACTAAGTAACAACAAAGGACTTGAGGCAAGATTAATCTCCCAGCTCTCTAACAAGATACATAGCTCACTCGACCACCACTGCCAAGCTGTGTGCTGCCACTTGGCTCGAAACCAAAAGTTGCTGATAAAGTGTGAACTAATTCTACTCCTAATCTGATTATTCTATGATGAAAAACCACCTGAGGGGAATGCATTAACAACTTCACTCCAAAACAAGGGCTCAGCTAGTATTTGAATAAACCCTGTGAATTTGTTTGTAAGGAAGGTACGTATTGATTCTACAATGTAATATAGTATTTTTATCCTGCAATAAAACATCTCGAGCAATTGACATTTACAATAAAAAATACCTACAAAAAAAAAAAAAAAAAAAAAAAAAAAAACACAACAAAACAACAATGCTATAGTTCAGTCATTCTCAAAAATTTGTTATTATTATTGATATAGTTAATGGTTTACGGCAACAGTGAACATAATTATATACAATATGCATACACAGTACACTACAAACATGCTTGTAGTACATAATCCTAAACCAAATCACAAAAGAATATGGAATTTTAATTTTAATAGTACATTCAACACAAATACTATTGGAGACAAATTTTGAATATGTATACATAGGTCAATCCTTCAAGATGCTCGTAGAAATGTCAAAAATATATTTAGCTCATTGGGTTGCCTAATGTAGATATTGCATATTTAGTTTTACTAGAAAGTAGTCCAGAACCAATAAGAAATAATTAAAGATATTGTGCAATGTTTGCATTAGCAAAATCAGAATCTCACCAGTGTAGGTGTGAGAACACTGGCTCCTTGTACGAGTCTCAAGGTCTGTTATACTAGAACCGATCAATAACTGGTCTAACTTTGAGCCCCTTAAGTTTCCTGTCTAGAGATAGGCTTCTGGAAAAGCAATTTTAATGATAATGCATACCTTATTGAAATAGAGCAAATAGAGACCTTAACTATTTCCTGTCATAAATTTTATTGGCACGAGCTAGCCTCCACAAATGTAACTGATAGCTTGGAGAATATCAACACTGAGTCCACAAAAAAATCAATATATTATCTAAATTGACAACAGCACCTGATTCCAATACAAATAGAAACCATATAAGTATATAAAAAAAGGAATAAAATAAAGTAAAATAATAATAATGATGATGATGACGACGATGATGACAAAAATAGTATTATTATTGTTATTTTTAGGACACGGTAAAGGAATGATGTTGTTTAATGAGTCCATTGTGTACACAGAAACTAGAAACAACACACTATGACACTCTTAAAAGCATTCCTTTTTTAACCTACTCCTCCCACACACACACACACACACACATCAATCAGCACGACAAATTAGATAAGAATAGTTGATCTATCTACGAGTCACAATGACACTCGATGATGCCTTATGCTAACTTGGATTAAGTAACTAATGATTATGAGTAAATGAAGTACCAAAGTAGTGAACCATCAGCACTACTATACGTTAGTCACAAAATTATTTCTCAGAAAAAAGTAATTTTCTTGGTATATATATTAAAGAGGTATGAAACTCAATGTATGTGTAATTTAATTACAATCACCGACAGTGTATATAATAGACAATCCAAATGCTAAAGAAATGAAGCACCCAAGTTGCGAACTCTCAGCGCTACTGGTATTACAAAATCATCTCAGACCAAAAGAAAAACTCACTGGCTATTCTAACCAGGTATCAATACAGCTCGAGCAATTAAAACAGTAGATGTAAACACAGTCATAAACAGGCAAGAGACACTCACTGGTCTATATTTTCAACTCGAAACTCGACTTTCAGTATTCCATTAACTTTCAAGCATAAAGCTAAACTACCGTGGGAAGCAAATTCCAAAAAAGTAGCACAATAAAAGGTCTTAAATCGTTAATCTGAGTAAGTTCATACCTAAATTAATGGTTAATTGTCAGTAATCTCCAAAATCGGAGCGTGACAAACAGGAGGACTATTATAACCCTCTGGCGCTCGTGTGCGGAGGGTTAAAAAAAAAGTGCTATATAAAAACAACCTAAACAGAACAAATTAAAGTGCATTAGTGAGCATGTACAGGTACATAGCTACTCGACATATGACAACTTCACACCTGAACACAATCAAAACAAATCTTGTGAAGTCTCATTTTTGAAGTCAATATTGTGGGAATAATACCCAAAGGAAAGGCAGTGGCAGGAGCGACAAAAAATGTTATTAACACAATCTCCCACTAACTCATCGAGTTTGAACTTGCAGAATAATTTCAGTTTGACAGGTGTTTAGTAAATGTGCATGATGAATTGTTAGTCTTTGTGGTGGTACAACGTGAAGCAGATAGGATTGCTGCCACCAGGTTGTTAGCAATCTATCGACCAAGCAGGCAAGTGCTCCCTGCTATCCCAAACGCAGAGTGACTAATTCTGGTTAGTGGCAATAACGGAGTTAAGGTACAACAGACAGCACGCGTACAACAACTGGGACACACGCACAACCGGCCAATATATAGAAAACCAGCTGCGTGTGCGCCATGAGATACAGGAAGTAAAGTGACTACAGAAACATAAGTGTGCGTGATATAGAATGGGTGACGGTTCGCATGAAGTGTGATTGTTAATTGTGCGTGTGTAGGTTCTACGTGATGCATGTGGTGGGCCGTGACACCACAATGACTAGTGAAAAAATATATATGGAACTACTCGATAATGTAATAAAGCATAGATTCTATGAAAAAAAAAAAAAAAAAAAAAGGAAAAAAGGAAAGTGTTATTTGATTGCTACATTTAAGTCTTCCCAAAGTATTTTAATAATAATGCTACTTTCTTCATCCTTCACTGACTCCAAAAACATATGCAGCGCAGCTCGTCTAGAACACTCTGTGGATCCAGGCAATTTCTTCATAAAAGCTTCAGCAATAGAAATACTGCTGTCCAGGGATTTAACTTCGATTCCCCTCATGTCAACTAGTTTCGTAAACCCAGACAAAGTTGACCTTTCACAGCATTTGATCCAAAAATTGACAAACCAGTTCCCACTGGATAGATGACAATGAATGTCATGTCCCACAGGAATTACTGGTACTTCTTTTCCGTATCCTACTGCTGCCAAAATATGATGCAGATTCATTTTCCATTCCCCACAGTTTGTCTTAAAATACTTGTATTTCGTGCAAGAACCTGCATCATTAGCAGGCACATCTAAATTATTAGCAAAAGTGAGAGCAAATAGAGATCTATCCCATATTTTACAGCTGAAGGCTTGAGTAAGATCTGATATAGTTTCCATCTTCTCTTTACGAAGTCTTGTATTAGTCATTTTTATACAGTACCCCACAAGGTCAACATCACGACACTCTGTCTTGATTTCTTTTAAAAGGTCACTCTTCTCACTGAGGGTCATGTAGGGTTCCTGAAATCCAGGGGAGTCCCACAAGGTCACACGGAATGCCATTGACTTCAGATCTGAAGATTGCAAGACCCTTAAAAGGATTTACTTCATGTGTTACTGCACCCAGGCCAGACTTCACTTTTGCAACAGGTTCATTGAGCAGTGTGTTAATAAGGCTGGACTTCCCTGATCCAATATTGCCAATCACCAAAATCCTTAATTGCTGATGTCTACTTTTAGAGAAAATAGATTCCAATATCTCCTTAATTTTCTCATATTCTGACTCAAAACTCCATTGATTCTACAGAGCCCATAGAATGACACTGCATTCTCAACTTCCTGTCACTCCAATGTGCGACTGAATTTCACTGAACAGTCACAGCTCTATATTAGGCTTAATTACACCACAAATATATATACAGTCGACCCTCAGTTATCAAACCCCGTTTATCTGAACTCTCGCTAATCCGAACACCTTTTATTGGAATTATAATAATATTCATTGGAATTTTGCTGTGCATGAAATAGATAAGAGATTAAGACCCCATTCAAAATGACTTATTTCGAATATCCGAACATTTCAAATATCCGAACAACCCTCAGTCCTGAGGTGTTCGGATAATTGAGGGTCTACTGTATGGAAGTTTTGAAGCTCAAGAGAATATTACTCATACTTGACTTCATTCATTATACATTCACTGGTGGGTAGTCTCCTGTGGGCAGTAATACACCGGATCTAAGACACCTGGCATACAACCCCTTTCCAGGCGGAAGAAATCCCCACATAGAAAATTTCAGTAAAGGTGACCTTTAGCTTCAAACACTCCAAAAAAAGAAAAAGAAAAAAAGAATCAAGGGACACAGATAAAATTTCAGTAAAGGTGACCTTTAGTGCAGGTGATTCAACTCTCCAAAAAAGTATCAGTGGACATGGGGATCAGGCAAGAGGTTAAAGAAAAAAGGCTATATTAATATTAAGGGTCCAATGGCTGGCCTCAAAAAGGAATATAGCACACTATAAGCAGCACGTCTGGTCATACCAGCCACAGCAGTTCCTGGTTACTAATTACTGTCATGGGTCAATGCCAATTGATACCCAATAAAGGTACCTTGCCCAGACAGGATACAGACAGTGGGCAGAAAGGCCTTGTGTTGACTCACACAAGACATGTAGACACTACCAAGGAAAAAGTAAAATACTTTGTAAGTAAAACAAGTTTCAGGAAGTGACTGCAATTAGTAGCGCCTGCAGGTGGTTGTCAAGAAGAGCATTCAATAGAACTGCATCTCTAACACTGATATCTACATAGTTCAGAGAACTGGTTGGGTGAGATCACTGAAGTAAAGATGGTAAAAAGAATTAAAGTTGTTTATAGCACTATTTAAAAAAAATTAATGATACGTATACATACATATCCCATCATATAAAAGTGATTTAGGCAGGCATGTTGCATAGTGCTAACACCTTTCTGTGTAAAGATGATACAAATACTACAAAAAAACAACAACAACAACAACAAACACCACCACCACCAGTTATTCATATTCATATTAAAGCTTCACTTAAAAAACCTAATCATACGAATTTGAAATGCAAGGGAACATGAAACTACAATTACATGCATGGACGCTAACCGGCCATCACATGGACCATTAACTACTTCACACCTGGACACAATCATAACAATCTAATCATGCGTCCTTTGAGAGATACCAACGGCATCCGCCAGACAAACAGTCCACATGACCCAGTCATCCCAAGTCAACACAAAGTTGCATAACAATACATAAGCTGTTTATTAACCACTTCTCCCCAGAGTTCGGCCCGGGAATGCGGCGGCAACTTTTAAGGTAAATTAGACTCGATGAATTTCAGTCGCAAGTTGCATAATTTTCACGTTAAAGGCGAGGGATAATCAACTTTGCCGACGCAGGGCTATTCTCCAGCACCGCACACAACTATCAAACAACACATGGCCAGTAAACAGTTCAGGCCACACTGAAGCATTCAGGTGAATATGGAAACAACTGAAGTAGAGAATAGAGGATCACGTAAACCAAACAGAGAAAAAACACACACACACACATACACACATGGAGAGACCTTACCAAGTTATGTAACTCTGATGTAACCTCTAGAATATGACAGGTGTCTCGCTGCAGTGTTAGGAGACTGAATTTGGAAGTAACAAAGCCAAGGTCATTTTAACAACATTGTCAATAATATTTATAAAGAGTATGACACTTAATTTAGAAGCTGTACAACTACATTGGATTCATTACTTAGCACTAAAAATTTTAATAAGTAATGCACTGAAATCAGTTCGAAAAGTATGTATGTATGTGTGTATGTGCATATGTATGTATGTGTGTATGTATGTATTTGTGTGTATGTATGTATGTATGTATGTATGTATGTATGTATGTATGTACCTTGCTATTCACAATCTGATTAGCACCACTTCCTAGTCAGCTTAGCAAAACACATGGTTATATTGCTGACATTGAAATGGGTGTACTAAACCAGTTTCCTTGAATAAAAAAATTCTGGAAATTACAAAACCATGTGAGTAAACACTAAGATGTGATTCAACTAAAGTTTACTCACGTGGGTGGACATTGTAACCTTACAACAACCGAACAACTAACCTACATTCTAGCCAATGAAAACAATGTTTTAATACACAGCGTCATGTCATACACTCACCCACACAAACTCACACACATACATCCTTTAAAGCTGCCCATCCAAGTAGGATAATAGCAGTATCAAAGACGTGTCCTGGATAATCATCAGACACACACACACACATACACACACACACACCAAGACTACTGAATAGTCTTTTTATTGCTATACAGTACTTGTGAACTATTTACGGACATACACAGGTTGGACAGTTGGCTAATGGTTTCAAGTGGGTGGGAGACATTGTCACATGTAATAATAACCCACTTATTCCTGCTGACATCACCAAATAGGTAGACAACCACGTACCCACTCACACAACACACAAGAACCAAGAAGAAATCTGAAATAGTTCAGGATGATTGGAACCACCCACAACCCAGCACACTGCACCTTCTGCAAATAAAGGGACCACACCCACACATCTCCGCCCACTCCTTTACAACAACATGACTATGTGGCAAAATGTAGAGCAATTACTACTAATTACCACTGATTAACTGAGCCTTAGGCACAATTAGGGGCAAAGAGCATGCATGCACACGACCAGGAACTCGCACCTGCTATTCCCAATGTGTATTGAGATATACAAAAGGACACGAGGTAATCACAGGATAAAGGCAACTTGCTGTTAATGGCAAACTGCATGAAAGCCAGTGAGGATAGATTACCAACCAATAAACCACACCCTAACTACTGTACTGTATCTGGGGTGACAAACAACTGCAGGAATTTAAGGCTTGTAATAACAAACAACTTTCACCTGTCCAGAAATGTGGAGTTAGATAAACTGAATAAGTGAATGAATCCCAAATATAACCTCCAACTGCATGATAATTATCATGTGTTGAAAAAAAATGTATAACAGCATAATTCCTTTTTTGCACAATAAGTATAAAATCAACTATTTTTAAATTACGTCCCAAAAATTAGTTAGGTAATAAAGATAATAACATGTTTACAAAAGATGACCATGTGTGCGGTATGCCATTATAATAACCATAATACACACCTATTTCCAAAAACCAAATTGTTTATTTTGATAGCACTGGGCGGGAGTGTGTCAACTGAGCTGTAGGCTATCATAACAGAACCTGAAGCAAGTTTAAGCTGGGACATGCTGGGACATGCTGGGACATGCTGGGACATGCTGGGACATATTGGGACATGCTGGGACATGCTGGGACATATTGGGACATGCTGGGACATGCTGGGACATATTGGGACATGCTGGGACATATTGGGACATGCTGGGACATATTGGGACATGCTGGGACATATTGGGACATGCTGGGACATGCTGGGACATATTGGGACATGCTGGGACATGCTGGGACATATTGGGACATATTGGGACATGCTGGGACATGCTGGGACATATTGGGACATGCTGGGACATATTGGGACATATTGGGACATGCTGGGACATATTGGGACATGCTGGGACATATTGGGACATGCTGGGACATGTTGGGACATGCTGGGTGCTTATGGAACTACAAAAACTATAGAAAGAATTGAAAAAGGAATGCAAAAAGCATTACGCCAGTCCCAGGTGATGTGAAACACTACATCATATGAAGGAAAGACTATACATGCACATTGTGGAAATGAAATCATTAAATATATCCAAATAACATCACACACACACACACACCCACACGAGAAGTTTGTGGTTTAACACATTACTGAATTTAGAGTACAAATTGTGATTACCAAATAGAAATGCTAATAGAGAAATGATCAGCTGTTCTACAGTCAAAACAAACATAATAGTAGTTACCAAATAAAAGCAGAAGATAAGTTAACTTAATTACGTGTACAAATGTCCTGTCTACACAAAAAATGAAAACAGGCAATACTTTCAACTAGAATTTTGCGGGATAAGAAAATAATAGAAATCTGCGAATTAAAACATAATAAGAAGAGAATAGAACCGAGGACAGTATGACAATGGTAGGATATAATAGAACCGAGGACAGTATGACAATGGTAGGATATAATAGAACCTAGGACAGTATGACAATGTTAGGATATAATAGAACCGAGGACAGTATGACAATGTTAGGATATAATAGAACCTAGGACAGTATGACAATGGTAGGATATAATAGAACCGAGGACAGTATGACAATGGTAGGATATAATAGAACCTAGGACAGTATGACAATGGTAGGATATAATAGAACCTAGGACAGTATGACAATGGTAGGATATAATAGAACCGAGGACAGTATGACAATGGTAGGATATAATAGAACCGAGGACAGTATGACAATGTAGGATATAATAGAACCTAGGACAGTATGACAATGGTAGGATATAATAGAACCGACAGTATGACAGGATATAATAGAACCGACAGTATGACAGGATATAATAGAGGACAATGTTAGGATATAATAGAACCGAGGACAGTATGACAATGGTAGGATATAATAGAACCTAGGACAGTATGACAATGTGGTAGGATATAATAGAACCGAGGACAGTATGACAATGGTAGGACAATATAATAGAACCTAGGACAGTATGACAATGGTAGGATATAATAGAACCGAGGACAGTATGACAATGTAGGATATAATAGAACCTAGACAGTATGACAATGTAGGGATATAATAGAACCGACGTATATGACAGTATGACAATGTTAGGATATATAGAACCTAGGACAGTATGACAATGTTAGGATATAATAGAACCTAGGACAGTATGACAAGTAGGAAATAATAGAACCTAGGACAGTATGACAATGTTAGGAAATAATAGAACCTAGGACAGTATGACAATGTTAGGAAATAATAGAACCGAGGACAGTATGACAATGTTAGGATATAATAGAACCTAGGACAGTATGACAATGTTAGGATATAATAGAACCTAGGACAGTATGACAATGTTAGGAAATAATAGAACCTAGGACAGTATGACAATGTTAGGATATAATAGAACCTAGGACAGTATGACAATGTTAGGAAATAATAGAACCGAGGACAGTATGACAATGTTAGGAAATAATAGAACCGAGGACAGTATGACAATGTTAGGAAATAATAGAACCTAGGACAGTATGACAATGTTAGGATATAATAGAACCTAGGACAGTATGACAATGTTAGGAAATAATAGAACCTAGGACAGTATGACAATGTTAGGATATAATAGAACCTAGGACAGTATGACAATGTTAGGAAATAATAGAACCTAGGACAGTATGACAATGTTAGGATATAATAGAACCGAGGACAGTATGACAATGTTAGGAAATAATAGAACCGAGGACAGTATGACAATGGTAGGAAATAATAGAACCTAGGACAGTATGACAATGTTAGGATATAATACCGAGGACAGTATGACAATGTTAGGAAATAATAGAACCTAGGACAGTATGACAATAGGAAATAATAGAACCGAGGACAGTATGACAATGTTATAATAGACACCAGATATCAATAAAAAGAGAATAGAAATTGGTGGAGTAAGACAATACTAGAAATCAGTATGGCATGCAGCATTGTCCATGAAAATCACTCACAAGGGCCAAAATCCTGCTCATTTTCACACAATGCCAAATATTTAATCACGTACATATATAAAAATAAAGCACAGAGAATTTAATTTAAAGTAAATTATTTTGCCAGATAAATACGTACTGCAGCCTTGTTGTATACATGAGGCCAGCAAAGGCCACAATAAGACATGATGGAGATACTGCCAGTTTCGTAATTGGCAGTAGCTCCACATATGGTCTTATTTGACATTTGCTTGTCCAATGATTAACTTAATTTGGTATTTTCATTGTGCTACATAGAAGAAGTCGTACATCAAACAATAAAACAAAAACCAAAACAAAAAACAAAAAAAAAAGCAACCCAAAACCAATCACTGAGATAATGACCTATATATATATATAGTATATACAATTATAAACATAACTATCTACTTAAAAGGTTTGTGTGTTTTTAAAATTCATGCAACGACCAATTATATAAACACAAGACATATACAACTTGACAGAACAAATTTATCATTCACCAAATAAACACCCTCCCTACACCCACCCCCCCCCCCAAACTACCTACAACATTCCCTCACCCCCACCCCCCCCCCCCTACACCCACTCCCCCACTCCCTCAATCCCACCCCTAACACGACCCAAGCAGTATGAGTATCTTGTGCTAGAACTCACTCACCTGAATGATAGACTCCAGGGCTAGCTCTCTCTTTTCATACAGCACACGAGAAGGTGGATCAGTCGCTATCAGCTCCATGAGGCGATTCATAAAAATCTATAACCAATTAACACATGCACAATTAACACACGCACAGTTAACGCATGCACTAGTATTCATTGAATCCCACGTATAAATGAACATAATCTATTTTTTTGAACTTATCATAGTATTGATGAAATTTAATTATAACAAGACGTTTCGGCTTCGATAAGTAAGAAAAATTAAATTAGATTATGTCCATTTTATAAATATTAATGTAGTAGTTAAAAATGAATTTGTACATATTTTATGATTAGGGGAGGGGAATAAGCTGCTAATTGCAACAATGTATTCCACTTGGTGGGACATAGTGCTATAATGTATATATACCTCACACTTGCTTAAACACACACACGTACACACCTTCAAGCTTGCACTATCACACACAAACCTCTAGTTGTAGCTTGAGGAAGGACCTGCAGCTGTGGAACAGAAGACAGCAACATCTCAGAGCTCGACTGAACAGGACAAATGATTCATGCCTCAATAACTATAGTACACACAAGACAAAGGTAATAATGTCAATACTAATAATAATGATGATAAAAAAATAATAATAATATTAATAATAATGCTGAGGAGCTACAAAGCAACAGGATAATGTTGCTTACTTGCATGCCTTTAAAACAACAACAACAAATAAAACAATAACGATAAAACAATTAAAATGACTTGTGGTGATGCTGTCTTAGCTGGTTTCTAACCCGCTATCAACGAACTAGCAAACAACAAAAGCCAGAGCAATATGTGATGTTTCTGCGTTTCAGCCAGCTAAGTGATTCAGTCCAGCCTCATATGGGGTCACAGGATTCAAGTCCAGAAATATAAATTTCTTTCAGTTTCTATATTTGGCAAGGCAAAAAAAAAAAAAAAAAAAAAGTGCCAAGATAACAAACACTCATATTTCCATCAACACTAGTAAGCTCAACAATAAACACGAAATTTCATACCAAACAAGCCACCACAATAACTTACAGCAAACAACAAAAGCCAGAGAAATAGTTAGGACTATCCATGAAACAACTGATTCCCATGTATTCCTACCAATTTCTCTCCGTACAATGTTTGCCTTCTTAAATGGCTTCTAGAAATTTAACCGCACAACAAATAATTAAGAATAAAAACAATTAAAACGACTTGTAGTGATTGTACGGCCTTGGCTGGTTTCTAACTCGCTATCAATTACTGCTGTCGTTCCCTCCGACGCACGCGTGCAGGACGTGTGAACTCACTCAGGACAGAAACTCACAAGGAAAAAACAAATTGCTCAGGCTTCTTAATGAAGCCAATTCCATTACAGACGCTGAATAAAGAGGAAAAGAACATGCAGGCTGTTGGCTTCTCTCTAAATACCTTCTACAAGGCAACCAACGTTCAAACAGATCACATCCCATAGCAAACAATGCAATTGTTCTTTCTTTCTCTTTATTTATTTATTTTTGCTGTTGTTTTTAATCCACCAATGCAAAAGAAAGTATTTCTTTATGGATACAGCATACCAGCTACTAAGATAAGGCACTTAAACCAGCCACTGTATAGACATTCTAAAGTGTACAAGAGAACTTCATCGTACCTGAATGAGATTTAGTATTATTTTAGGCCTCCATGAATAAGTGATAGCAGTTGAATAAACATACCAAACTGATGGAATTAATGTGTTTGTGTCGAATTCTTTTGTTAAATGAACAGACTAGGAGTCATGCAGTGGGTGCATAATTCCATCAGGTAGCCCAGGCCGCACTAATGGCCTGTGTACTAATAATTAGTGCCACGTACAGTGGGGGCATGCCTGACAGATATGTAGGAGCGTGCTGATCTATCTATACATTGTCTCAACACATCCGTATTCTAACATATATTACAGGGGTTCATATAGGAGGGCCAGGGCTCCCCACTCCCTTGAAGTCACTTCCACCCCCCTGAAACTTTTTAAAATTTTGTACACAAAAAGCCAAGTTAAAAAGTGAATAATTAAGATTGCATAAGCTTATTACTGGTCTAATTATTGTCTTGGTAATTAAAACTCATCTCCTCTTCTATTTTAATTAAGTAAGAAAGTTGTAACCCTCTTGAGATAGTGCCAGCTCAACCTCGCCCCCCTCTTAGACTAATTCCTAAATGAACACCTGATATTCAATACGATATATTTTACTATCATTATGTATTTAAAAAAACAAACGTTGATATAAGAGAACAATTTATTATTAATTATGTAATAATTAGAGGATAAGCGCTTAGGTACTGGTGGATTTAGTGCACTGAAGCCCAGTACCTACATAAGCGCGCATGCTCTAACTATTTTAGATCCCGTTTACGCATGCCCAGTTTCCACTAGCAACTTTGTTTACCAGCATTTTCGCAAAAATCGCTAAAGGCCAAAAATAGTGCACACTTACCAAGTTAGTACACCTAGTAACAAGATAGCAACGGGATCTAAGTGATATCAATGGAGAACTCCTTAAAAAATTTTTTTTAATCTTTTCAAATGTATACCAATCAGCAAGTTTAACTGGACTCTTACCATACGTACTATATTTAGATACCTTACGTGAAGTAATGACATATGATATAAATAGCACCCCCCAACACACACAAAATTTTCTTAATAGTTGAGGCAGAATAAAACCTGACTGTGAAATCATTTCCTTCTTTTCTTCTTTCCCACAAATTAGGAATTTAAACATGGCAGCTAAACTCCTAACTCTGTGGTCAAAACCTTGCATGCGAAAAAGCCCCAAATTTGGCATACATAGCTTTGGGTACCTCCTTGTTCACTGGCAGGCAACCTACATTGTTCTGGACTCACTAGTCTCATATGTATGTCCACTAACTCAACCACAAGACAGAGTTGTTCCAGAGAAAACCCATTTACTGCAACCAGCAGAATAAAGGGCTGAAGATATGCCTGTATTTAGAAGTAATCGTTGCACCATTGTTTAATAACTTGACAAATTCCAGCACAGCAAAGCTACATGTCTTGGGAAATCCCACTAACCTATTCCAGGTGACCTAGAGTGGCCCGTGCTACTACTGGGACTAGGAGAAATGACATTCACCGTATTCGCAGCGGCCGTGATTGAGGTTCGAAGGGGAGAAGAGTTTCCTGTCCAATCCTAGCTGTCTTTTCACAGTCTGAAACTAACCAGGATATAATTTTAAAATGTGCTGACGCTGATCAAGCATGCACCCTAGACAAAGATTTCTAATTATCAGAATACCCAATATTACTCAAGTACTTAAGACAGTTAATGTCAATTAATATGTTGATTTAGTGGGAGTTGTGAAAAATTCAACATTAAACTGGAGTAAACATTTTTATCACTGAGTAAGCTGGTGAAATTTGTGCAAACTGGGTAGGCTAGTGTGAAATATTTGCCACACCTACATATTAAGACATGAGCGATATAAAAGAACTAAAAATTTCCACACAATCAATTGATATTTCAGCGTGAGGCAGCACTGAAGGATGATTCAACAAGTAGGTTTGAATTCTCCCTTTTGTACCTAAACGTTTTAAGAAATGTGATAAATGAGGCTACAGAATTCGTGTGAGGAAAGTAGCATAGAATTATAAACATGACCCCTACAATTAAGACTGTGTGGTAGGGCTCCAGCTGACTGACTGTGGTCTTGAAGCCAGCCTACATACAGTACAGTGGGTGGTAATGGTGTGATCTTATGAAGTCATAAACAAGCTGTGAGGGCTTCTAATAAATTAAGTATGCATGATGATCAAATTTAATTAATGCTATGATTAGAGTGGGTGGAAATATATACACTGCATTACATGGAGCAACACAATTTGTCGAAAGTGGACAGACTTCTTGAACTGTAGCTATCACTCAGCACAGTTTCACTCACCACACAGTGTTACTGGAGGAAATGGTCCAAGAACAAGCAATTATAGTTCTCCCTAGGAATGTGTGTACAGCCAATCTGATGGACCAATCACATGACTATTTTATTAACGACTATTGCAATAATTGAGTGTAACAGAATGAGGTCTAGTATTTTTAAGATTCTATGAATAAGTGATAACAGTTGTTATACATTAATAAACATACCAAACTGATGAAATTAATATGTTTGTGTCACATAGTGTAGTGGGTGCATAATTACATCAGATCACTTACATAGCTGGCACTAATGACTTGTGTACTAATGATTAGCACCACAAACAGTGGGTGGACATGCTTAACAGATATGTAGGAGGCGTGTTGAGTTGCTCATGATCAAATTACCCCACCCTCCCAACCAGCACAAAAATTGTATTATACATTACCCATGTCACGGTGACTTAACAAAACAAATTCACATCTAACACAATGTACTGACAGAATGAAACCTGACTGTGAAACCACTTCCTATTTTTTACCCGTTTAGGAATTTCACTCCGATAGCTTTACTCTAAACGCTGTGGTCAAACTCTGCAGCTATACAACTACAACACAGACATAGCTCCGGTTTCCTAATCTTCACATGAACTTTTCTCTTAACACCTACGTGTCCACCACTTATAGTCTAAGTGTCTTTATGCCCCCATACTAAAGAGACAGACATCATAACTGAACCCATTATACAGGGAATAAGCAGGGGAAAAAAGTGATTGAAGATATTTTCATATTTAGAAGAAAATATTGCAATACTGTCTGTCTACTAGCTGAAAAATTCCAGTATAGTAAAGCTGCCATATCTTACAGGCTACCATGAAGACTGATTCTTCCCCTCAGACAAATTCTTCGCTGACTCTACTAAGTCTGGTGCCATCAGGATATCTTGAAAAGTGCTGACTGAGTACACCAGTACATAATATTTATGGTAAGAGCTGTCAGTAATTTTAAACGTAGAGAATTTTATCTTTGATGCAGTAGGAGTTATCAAGAAGTCCATATTTAACCAGAATTAACATCCACTACTGTGTCTGTTGGAGCGAAATTAGTGCCACACCCACATTTTACTAAAAACAGGAGTATAATATAAAAACTATAATTTCGAAACACTTTCCGTAATCTAATTTGCACATGCTCTAGATTAGGCAGCGCTGAAGTGCAGTTCTAACAATTGAGTTAGGAATACTATAAACTTATTAATGTGGTACAACTAACACCAATTAACATCTTTGTGCTTGATGGGCCAATCCAATTAAAGCACCAGATTAGGGAGGCTAGGAATGTGTACCCCATTTCTCACGGAGCAACAAAACACTTGCAAAGTGAGACATTGGACTAAAAGACTTCAGTTTTAATCAAACTTGTCATCTTCTACAAGAACAACTGGCATACTGTCACACATCAATAACACAGATCCACCCAGTCTAAGGCCAACCCTACTGTTTTGGGTTCTCAACAGGAATGTGTGTAGCCAATTGAATTGCACCAATCACACGACCAACTTCAAACTATTTAATTCAAGACTATTGAAATAATTAGAGTGGTAAGACTCAACATTTCGATCAGTCAGTTAGACGGTGTCAACACAAGAAGTCTCGCAATGATAGTATCGAGTGGGGGTCATAACCTTTACCACATCATATGGCTTCACAGTCACATGCCACGCGGATTCTTCATTGACCTTGTTCTACAAGAGCCAAGATGTACCAGGATGTACCCAGATCCTCTAAATAGAATTAGACACATGCATGCCATGAGGACTGATAAGACATAACGACATAACTTCTAAGCTCAAGATCAGTCACATGATAATATATACATACATGCACACACCTCCACCACACAAGTACAAAACAACAACAACACACACACACACACACACACACACTGACTCGACAAAATAAATAAAGAGACAGATGTATGTAACAGAGTCACTGTGACATGCTCTGGTCATGTGAGGATAACAGCTGGGAAATGCTGAGTCATTGTAGACAGATCCCCAGGGATGGCACCCTTAGGGTTGCACGGTGAAGCTGGGGAAGTAGTGTGGGTTGTACTTGCACATGTATCTCCAGCGACATTCGTTAGTGTCCTTTGTACTTAGCTTGATTTGACCGAGCAAGCTGTGGCACCTGTCATGTGCTAGGTCCCTCCATCTGGTAGTTTTGAGGACAGCATCTCGCAGATTAGTTTGCAGCTCATCTGGGATGAGACCAGAATAAAGGAGATCAAAGGCACTGAAGATGTGATAAGGAATATCACTCGAAAGACGAACGCCATATTGGTAACAGAGTTGGGGTTGATTATGATTACAATCGTAATCGATTACAATCGATTACAAGGTTTTGCGTAATCGTAATCATAATCAAAATCATGTGACTAATTGTGGGTGTAATCGTAATCGTAATCATAATCATATTTTTGTAATCAAACCCATAGAACTATTACTGGTAAACAGCAAGTGTTTGCTATAATTAGTTGTGGCACAGCAGTTTTTAACTAATACCACTTTTTACAGTGTTGAAAGATGCCGTCTATCCGATGAACTTTTTGAAAAACTTATGTTTCTTCATTGCAACAATCATCAATTTTTGACATTGTAATCGTAATCATAATCGTAATCAACACACTGTAATCGTAATCATAATCATAATCGTATATTTGACTGTGTAATCATAATCGTAATCAATGTTTCGTAATCATACTGTAATCGTAATCATAATCATAATCATGTTACCGTAATCAACCCCAAGTTTGATTGGTAATCATAGGTCTTCAAGATGGCGTCTTTCAGAGAAACAGTTTGTAGAAGATTGAGCTTCACATTTGGATACTGTTGGAGCGAAATTAGTGCCACACCCACATTTTACTAAAAACAGGAGTATAATATAAAAACTATAATTTCGAAACACTTTCCGTAATCTAATTTGCACATGCTCTAGATTAGGCAGCGCTGAAGTGCAGTTCTAACAATTGAGTTAGGAATACTATAAACTTATTAATGTGGTACAACTAACACCAATTAACATCTTTGTGCTTGATGGGCCAATCCAATTAAAGCACCAGATTAGGGAGGCTAGGAATGTGTACCCCATTTCTCACGGAGCAACAAAACACTTGCAAAGTGAGACATTGGACTAAAAGACTTCAGTTTTAATCAAACTTGTCATCTTCTACAAGAACAACTGGCATACTGTCACACATCAATAACACAGATCCACCCAGTCTAAGGCCAACCCTACTGTTTTGGGTTCTCAACAGGAATGTGTGTAGCCAATTGAATTGCACCAATCACACGACCAACTTCAAACTATTTAATTCAAGACTATTGAAATAATTAGAGTGGTAAGACTCAACATTTCGATCAGTCAGTTAGACGGTGTCAACACAAGAAGTCTCGCAATGATAGTATCGAGTGGGGGTCATAACCTTTACCACATCATATGGCTTCATGGTCACATGTCACGCGGATTCTTCATTGATCTTGTTCTACAAGAGCCAAGATGTACCAGGATGTACCCAGATCCTCTAAATAGAATTAGACACATGCATGCCATGAGGACTGATAAGACATAACGACATAACTTCTAAGCTCAAGATCAGTCACATGATAATATATACATACATGCACACACCTCCACCACACAAGTACAAAACAACAACAACACACACACACACACACACACACACATTCTGACTTCGACAAAATCAATAAAGATACAGATGTAGTAACGATTCCCTGGTACATGCTCTTGTCATGTGAGGATAACAGCTGGGAAATGCTGAGTCTTGTTAACAGACCCCCGGATGGCACCCTTAGGGTTGCACGGTGAAGCTGGGGAAGTAGTGTGGGTGACTTGCACATGTATCTCCAGCGACATTTCGTTAGTCCTTTTGCCTTAGCTTGATTGCCGAGCAAGCTGTGGGCACCTGTCATGTTCTAGGCCTCCATCTGGCTAGTTTTGATGAACAGCATCTCGGCAGATTATTTGGCATCATCTGGATTAGACCAGAATAAAGGAGATCAAAGGCAACTGAAGATGTGATAAGGTATCACACTCGAAAGACAACCGCAATTGGTTAACGGTTGGGGTTGATTATGATTACAATCGTAATCGATTACAATCGATTACAAGGTTTTGCGTAATCGTAATCATAATCAAAATCATGTGACTAATTGTGGGTGTAATCGTAATCGTAATCATAATCATATTTTTGTAATCAAACCCATAGAACTATTACTGGTAAACAGCAAGTGTTTGCTATAATTAGTTGTGGCACAGCAGTTTTTAACTAATACCACTTTTTACAGTGTTGAAAGATGCCGTCTATCCGATGAACTTTTTGAAAAACTTATGTTTCTTCATTGCAACAATCATCAATTTTTGACATTGTAATCGTAATCATAATCGTAATCAACACACTGTAATCGTAATCATAATCATAATCGTATATTTGACTGTGTAATCATAATCGTAATCAATGTTTCGTAATCATACTGTAATCGTAATCATAATCATAATCATGTTACCGTAATCAACCCCAAGTTTGATTGGTAATCATAGGTCTTCAAGATGGCGTCTTTCAGAGAAACAGTTTGTAGAAGATTGAGCTTCACATTTGGATACTGTTGGAGCGAAATTAGTGCCACACCCACATTTTACTAAAAACAGGAGTATAATATAAAAACTATAATTTCGAAACACTTTCCGTAATCTAATTTGCACATGCTCTAGATTAGGCAGCGCTGAAGTGCAGTTCTAACAATTGAGTTAGGAATACTATAAACTTATTAATGTGGTACAACTAACACCAATTAACATCTTTGTGCTTGATGGGCCAATCCAATTAAAGCACCAGATTAGGGAGGCTAGGAATGTGTACCCCATTTCTCACGGAGCAACAAAACACTTGCAAAGTGAGACATTGGACTAAAAGACTTCAGTTTTAATCAAACTTGTCATCTTCTACAAGAACAACTGGCATACTGTCACACATCAATAACACAGATCCACCCAGTCTAAGGCCAACCCTACTGTTTTGGGTTCTCAACAGGAATGTGTGTAGCCAATTGAATTGCACCAATCACACGACCAACTTCAAACTATTTAATTCAAGACTATTGAAATAATTAGAGTGGTAAGACTCAACATTTCGATCAGTCAGTTAGACGGTGTCAACACAAGAAGTCTCGCAATGATAGTATCGAGTGGGGGTCATAACCTTTACCACATCATATGGCTTCACAGTCACATGCCACGCGGATTCTTCATTGACCTTGTTCTACAAGAGCCAAGATGTACCAGGATGTACCCAGATCCTCTAAATAGAATTAGACACATGCATGCCATGAGGACTGATAAGACATAACGACATAACTTCTAAGCTCAAGATCAGTCACATGATAATATATACATACATGCACACACCTCCACCACACAAGTACAAAACAACAACAACACACACACACACACACACACACACACTGACTCGACAAAATAAATAAAGAGACAGATGTATGTAACAGAGTCACTGTGACATGCTCTGGTCATGTGAGGATAACAGCTGGGAAATGCTGAGTCATTGTAGACAGATCCCCAGGGATGGCACCCTTAGGGTTGCACGGTGAAGCTGGGGAAGTAGTGTGGGTTGTACTTGCACATGTATCTCCAGCGACATTCGTTAGTGTCCTTTGTACTTAGCTTGATTTGACCGAGCAAGCTGTGGCACCTGTCATGTGCTAGGTCCCTCCATCTGGTAGTTTTGAGGACAGCATCTCGCAGATTAGTTTGCAGCTCATCTGGGATGAGACCAGAATAAAGGAGATCAAAGGCACTGAAGATGTGATAAGGAATATCACTCGAAAGACGAACGCCATATTGGTAACAGAGTTGGGGTTGATTATGATTACAATCGTAATCGATTACAATCGATTACAAGGTTTTGCGTAATCGTAATCATAATCAAAATCATGTGACTAATTGTGGGTGTAATCGTAATCGTAATCATAATCATATTTTTGTAATCAAACCCATAGAACTATTACTGGTAAACAGCAAGTGTTTGCTATAATTAGTTGTGGCACAGCAGTTTTTAACTAATACCACTTTTTACAGTGTTGAAAGATGCCGTCTATCCGATGAACTTTTTGAAAAACTTATGTTTCTTCATTGCAACAATCATCAATTTTTGACATTGTAATCGTAATCATAATCGTAATCAACACACTGTAATCGTAATCATAATCATAATCGTATATTTGACTGTGTAATCATAATCGTAATCAATGTTTCGTAATCATACTGTAATCGTAATCATAATCATAATCATGTTACCGTAATCAACCCCAAGTTTGATTGGTAATCATAGGTCTTCAAGATGGCGTCTTTCAGAGAAACAGTTTGTAGAAGATTGAGCTTCACATTTGGATACTGTTGGAGCGAAATTAGTGCCACACCCACATTTTACTAAAAACAGGAGTATAATATAAAAACTATAATTTCGAAACACTTTCCATAATCTAATTTGCACATGCTCTAGATTAGGCAGCGCTGAAGTGCAGTTCTAACAATTGAGTTAACATCTTTGTGCTTGATGGGCCAATCCAATTAAAGCACCAGATTAGGGAGGCTAGGAGTGTGTACCCTATTTCTCACGGAGCAACAAAACACTTGCAAAGTGAGACATTGGACTAAAAGACTTCAGTTTTAATCAAACTTGTCATCTTCTACAAGAACAACTGGCATACTGTCACACATCAATAACACAGATCCACCCAGTCTAAGGCCAACCCTACTGTTTTGGGTTCTCAACAGGAATGTGTGTAGCCAATTGAATTGCACCAATCACACGACCAACTTCAAACTATTTAATTCAAGACTATTGAAATAATTAGAGTGGTAAGACTCAACATTTCGATCAGTCAGTTAGACGGTGTCAACACAAGAAGTCTCGCAATGATAGTATCGAGTGGGGGTCATAACCTTTACCACATCATATGGCTTCACAGTCACATGCCACGCGGATTCTTCATTGACCTTGTTCTACAAGAGCCAAGATGTACCAGGATGTACCCAGATCCTCTAAATAGAATTAGACACATGCATGCCATGAGGACTGATAAGACATAACGACATAACTTCTAAGCTCAAGATCAGTCACATGATAATATATACATACATGCACACACCTCCACCACACAAGTACAAAACAACAACAACACACACACACACACACACACACACACTGACTCGACAAAATAAATAAAGAGACAGATGTATGTAACAGAGTCACTGTGACATGCTCTGGTCATGTGAGGATAACAGCTGGGAAATGCTGAGTCATTGTAGACAGATCCCCATGGATGGCACCCTTGGGTTTGCCAACGGGGAATCTGGGGAAGTAGTGGTGGGTTGTACTTGCACATGTATCCAGCGACATTCTGTTAGTGTCCTTTTGTACTTGCTTGTTTGACCGAGCAGCTGTGGCACCTGGCATTTTGCTAAGGTCTCTCCATCTGGTAGTTTTGAGGACAGCATCTCGCAGATTAGTTTGCAGCTCATCTGGGATGAGACCAGAATAAAGGAGATCAAAGGCACTGAAGATGTGATAAGGAATATCACTCGAAAGACGAACGCCATATTGGTAATCATAGGTCTTCAAGATGGCGTCTTTCAGAGAAACAGTTTGTAGAAGATTGAGCTTCACATTTGGATACTGTTGGAGCGAAATTAGTGCCACACCCACATTTTACTAAAAACAGGAGTATAATATAAAAACTATAATTTCGAAACACTTTCCGTAATCTAATTTGCACATGCTCTAGATTAGGCAGCGCTGAAGTGCAGTTCTAACAATTGAGTTAGGAATGCTATAAACGTATTAATGTGGTACAACTAACACCAATTAACATCTTTGTGCTTGATGGGCCAATCCAATTAAAGCACCAGATTAGGGAGGCTAGGAATGTGTACCCCATTTCTCACGGAGCAACAAAACACTTGCAAAGTGAGACATTGGACTAAAAGACTTCAGTTTTAATCAAACTTGTCATCTTCTACAAGAACAACCGGCATACTTTCACACATTAATAACAAAACGCCAAGTCTCGCCAGATCCACCCTTTACTCAATCTAAGCAGTCTAAGGCCAACCCTACTGTTTTGGGTTCTCAACAGGAATGTGTGTAGCCAATTGAATTGCACCAATCACACGACCAACTTCAAACTATTTAATTCAAGACTATTGAAATAATTAGAGTGGTAAGACTCAACATTTCGATCAGTCAGTTAGACGGTGTCAACACAAGAAGTCTCGCAATGATAGTATCGAGTGGGGGTCATACCCTTTACCACATCATATGGCTTCACGGTCACGTGCCACGCGGATTCTTCATTGATCTTGTTCTACAAGAGCCAAGATGTACCAGGATGTACCCAGATCCTCTAAATAGAATTAGACACATGCATGCCATGAGGACTGATAAGACATAACTTCTAAGCTCAAGATCAGTCACATGATAATATATACATACATGCACACACCTCCACCACACAAGTACAAAACAACAACACACACACACACACACACACACACTGACTTGACAAAATAAATAAAGAGACAGATGTATGTAACAGAGTCACTGTGACATGCTCTGGTCATGTGAGGATAACAGCTGGGAAATGCTGAGTCATTGTAGACAGATCCTCCCCAGGGATGGCACCCTTAGGGTTGCCAGGATATTGCCATAGCAACCATACAAGAATCCGCTCCTTTATTATCAGTGGTTACAAAATAGGTTAATAGAAAGTAAAATTGCATGAGATAATAGAATTGATAGTGAAATTTTACATTTTAAAGTCACAATATTGCAATAGATGAAATTAGGGAGACAAGCAAGATGCTGGCTGAGTGTTTCTATTTCTGGTTCTGACAGTTTGTAGAAAGAAGGGAAAATGTGACAATTTATATCCTCAGCATCAAACAAAGACATTCTATGCCTTAGCTAATACCGTAGAGTTGAGACTGTCAGTCTGGAAAACCGTCAGACAGTTGCTGAATTGGTAAGATAATATTAATACAGTTACTACTGCCAATTGCACTGTTGATTATTCACATAGGCTGGCCTAGCCACACCTTTTCACTAAGTGATCATAAAGGGAATAATTAATTCCGCGGTGTAAACCCCCAAACTGGTGAGTAATGCAAATATCTGCTACTAATAGATATTCAGGTGTACATGTATGTAGTGTTTTAAAAATCAACATGTACAAACTTGAGCACTTTCTCTTAACTAATTGCACAATGTGAGTAAATACAGTAATGTGACCGCACCATAGTAACCAATAGCTAACCACTGGAATGCAACCACACACACAAACACACACACACACACGTGACCGAGGTAACCCAGTCACCCTAGGGTTACGCCAACACTAACCACTCATGCCATAACTAACCAGTACCTGCCCCCACTTGTGCATCCGAGAGTGACCAATAACCTCAGAACTAAAACAGGAGGGAGGGAGCTAGAGCCAGTAAGAAATTAGAATATTTAGAAGGAAAACCATCAACACAAAAGGTTGAAGCTACTCTTGGTGCACCAGCAACCTATATGAAGTAGTAGTGCCACTTACACAGGCTATGTTTTGTCATTGCTTAGCTGAAATAACTCTGATCACATGTTTACGATGTGTCTGATTATACCAGCGTATTGTGTTGGATTTAACTACTTCACACACAAAAAAACAAAACAAACAAAACAACAACAACAACAACAAATTCTCTTGCTACCTCAAGCGGGGGCCATGATGCCTCTACACTAAGCAGGCTCTATGAGCAGTGCAAGCAAAGCTCCTGGAGCTGGGCAAGAACTCACAGGAGAAGAATAGGCCATTCTTCACAGCAAGTGGTGTGGGCACCCGAAGTCCCACCTGGACCATTGCTGTTTCATGAGAAAAAGCTTTAAATTTACACCCCAGCTAGTGCCAGGTACCCAATCACAGCTGGGTGGACTGGTGGGAGGCAGAGGAAGAAAAACCAGATGGAAATTTTCCAGAGTGGGGCTCGAACACAGGACCTACAGGCTCTGAGCCAAGGACACAACCACCACACACACATACACACACCACTTCATCAATGGCAAAGGAGATTGTCTATGAATTCCACATACAGTGCAGACGTAGGACAAAAACAACAACAACAATTATTCATTTGTTGCAGTATATATCAATCCTTGATGACCTGGCCTATTATATCAAACCAACACAGGAAACATGTTAACACACATACACATCAACTGAATAGACAATGATAATATTCACAGCTGTTCAGTTCCTACACACCTACTCATCCTACCCGTGAGAATTAGTCCAGAATTAGTCCAGAGTTCTTCTATATTTGGAGATTTTTCTTTCAATGTCTTTTGCATCCTTCTTGTTATTTTTGTTGAGCTGATATTCTAGAGTCTATCTGGAATGCAGTCAGTGATCCTGTTATGTTTGTTATTCATTCACTATGATAACATGAGGTCTTGGAATCGGACACAGAAAGAAGTGATATCACTTCAGGTAATAAAAAAAAAGCTAGCCTTGCATCTGCTGAAACATTTCATATCAATTGCTTCTTAAATTTTGACCTCTCACAATTTTTTTTTTGGCTTGCCTTAATGTTAATGGCTTACAGGATTACATCTGAAGTGCTTGCATATTAGGATAAAAATATTGAGTAAAGGAATAGACATCGCACATTATATATGTGTTATGTCTATATTGGGTGGACTGGTGGGAGGCAGAGGAAGAAAAACCAGATGGAGAGTATATATAATTATATATACTCTGGCGACCATATCTTGAAAAGGGACCACATCTACGAACCTAAGTCCAAGCTTTGCTACTCAAGGTTTCATATAGTGGTCGGGGCTCTGAAATCCCCCTCCCCCTCCCACTAAATAGATACAATGAAGGAGTTCTTGTGATGAAGGAGAAGTGGATCATTGCTGTCTGACATGCAAGTTATGAAGACCACACAATTCTATTATATATACTATGCATAAAGCATGTAATTAAATACATGTACATACACTAAACCCATAAAAACAAGTTATTACGCATCTGATGAGGAAAACTGATCCAGAGGTAAAAGATTCACATCAGTTAAGTAACAGAATATGAGAAAACTCAGCATTACAGAAGGCTAGCATAAACAGATGCTCTTAAATAATTGTCTACTCTATTATTGAATCTCTTTCATCCTAATGGATACTTCAGGTATAGGTCTATTCAATTCAAGCTTAAAAAATTTAAGAGGTTAGGAATTGGCTTTTAAAAAGTGCATTAATAACCAACAAAGTGCACAAAGTAATGGCAATACGTAAGCTGAGTCATTCTGTCAGGTCCAGGAAGTCTCGTGATATTACGCATATAATGCAGGGGAGCAGGAAAACAAATTGTCAAGTCATTCTCCAGACCAGAGCACCAGGTACGAACTTCATTACAGGAAACTGTACACAATGCTATATAAACACTAGATGAGATTCATGGCAAATTATCATAGCAGCACAACAGGAAGTCTTTGATGGCAACCATATACATGACTTCACAGCAATTCTCTCACGATGATCTCACTAAATACAATAATAAATGGCTATTTACAATATTTCTTAACATTTTGGTTCTTTTGATGTCCATATTTGAGTTACATATAAAATATAACTTAATCCTGTTGGTTGGCAAATTAAATGCTGTAAGTAGTAAGTTAAGTTGAAACTACCACAACAAAGTGCTATCTATACATTGCAACTGTAAACGGTAGTAGTGACTTGCTTAGTACCTTTTTTTTTTCTTCAAATGCATGATATGAATACTATAGCCTACTTGTTGCATTGACATGTACTGTAGCCACTTCATTCAGTGTACACGAATATACTGAGTTATACTGAGTTAGTTTCACACACTAAATTAATATTAGTGTTGACACATTACAATTGATGGTAATAATCTACTAATGCATTGGAGGCCACTAGGATGTCATTTCTGAAGGAAATACACCACATAAGGTTAAATGTATATATATATATATATATATATATATATATATATACATGTATATATATATTATGTATTATAGTGTATGTGTGTGTATGGAAAACTGTGTTCTCCCTCCAAGTAGATACTTCCCATGGTAGTGGGCCAGGCAACCCCTACTAATTACACTCAGCTGCTGCTTGTATTGTGTGGTGTAGACCAGACATAAATAGCAGATAGCACTTGCAACCCAAGACCCAAGAGAAGTTCTATTTTTTGATGCATGAGAGACTAGGAACATGAAATATAGAAGTTTGGATATAGTGGTAGAAGTTGAGGACCTCGGTGGAGGATTCTGGTGACGTACATGTGTGTGTAGGAAGGGCATTCTAGTTGATGTGGCAGAACCTTTCAACAACAAGGTGACTTCAAAGACATAAATACTGCAGCTACAGATGATGATTTACTAGTTGCTTAGGGTTTCCCAAGGGCCCCCACTATCATATGGAATATTTGAGAGCTGCTTCAAGGTTTCAAAGTTACAACTATGACTTGCTGATGCTTACAATGGCACTAAAGTATTTTCTTTTGTTTGGAATACTAATCTCACGTCTAGAGTGAGTCTGCTTAATACTGATATCATATGCATAGTGTTATGACTTCATCATGAACTGAAGCTCTATGTCTAGAATGAATCAGCATATTATATAGGTCAAAAGTCACATTTATGGTGACATATGGGAGTTTGGGAATATTTGAGAATATTTCTGTAAGTCTAGAATGAGTCAGCATTCATCTATACGTCACATTTATGGTGACATATGGGAGTTTGGGAATATTTGAGCATATTTCTGTAAGTCTAGAATGAGTCAGCATTTATCTATACGTTGATGATCTAATGATGCATATGGATAATGATCTTTGGCTGTGAGTATTCACACTCACAGTAGTGGGGTAGATTAGGGATTTTTTGTTTACACGGCGGACAAAAGCACCAATTTTTTTTTGCAGTTCAGTGACACCATTGTCTACCAGAAATGGACCGGCTGCAAAAATTTTACTACATAGGATGAAAGTTAGAGCACTAAAAGCGAAAAAAAAAAAAGCCGAAAAACGCGAAAATATATTCAATACTCCGTTTGACAACCACAAAATAATGGCAAAGCCTCAGGCCTAAGGTACTCTTCTTGCTATTACCAATGTAACTGCATAATGATGGCAAAACTGCTTTGGTATACATATTTGCACAGCTTTGATGTCCATACTTCGTTAAAAACCACTAAAATGTTGTGACCAGAAACTATTGCAAGTACCATAAAGTAAATATTGGATACTTCTTGATCATATCCTTTCTCCAAATTTCAAAGCTGTCAGTCTGTACTTGGCTAAATGCTTGTTGCTGAAGTGAATGCAAGGCTAAGCAAGTCAATTGGTGTGCATGACGAGTTCTTGTAAGGTGAGAAGATGACAGAAGACTATCAGCCTTACCAGATGTAGCAATGCCAGCATGTCCACTGGATTAACTTTGCCTTAGCAAAAATTGGGCAATCACATGCCATTACAGGAATTTGCCCCGGGTTGAGGAAAGAAGTAGTCATCTTCAAAATATCCATGGCATGCTTAATCATTGCCGGAGTGTCTGCTTTCTCAATGAATAACGGAAGAAGTGCAGATTTTGCAGGTAAGATTACCTCCTGAAGTTGAAGATCGGCGTGACTTGCCCAGGTCATTGGCTTGTAGCTGTCGAAGTTGGAGCTCAGCAACTCCAGAGCATTACTGAGCCATTGCTTCTCTTGAGATCTTGCACCCTCAATAGTGCCACTAAACCTCTCACATAACCTCTGTGGTACTTCAGCATTGGACTGTTTCATAGCTACAGCAGGAACCACAGTATAAGCATCTAGAAGTAAGACTTCTTCCATTGTTGGGGCAGAAACTTTCAATAGCAGTGCCTGGATTTTCGGCAGTAGGGAACTGAAATATGCTTATTCCAGTCACATGAAAAGAAGACTGAGCTGATGGATTGTGGTCCAAGTTATCCATAGCACCTACTGTCTGAAGCCATTTCCTCAAGTGCGAAGGACAAACAATGCCATTAGTCCGATACTTTCACACATGGTGAGCGTTATATTTTTTTCAAATTCCATGACGCTATCATAGGAGATGCTGATACCCAGACTGTCAAGTTCTTCAATCAGTTGCTTGCTACGAGTATATGAATATTCAACCCAATGTACACAGGTAGAGGTAATTCACGATCAGGTGAATGCCTGGTACTCCTTTTTTCTGAAGCAGTATGCTTTTTTTTTTTGTGGTATGGAGAATAATCTGTGATATTGTCAGACAATTTTGGGAATCAGTGTTATTTTCTTCACTTTCAGACTAGGCCCATTAATAATCATGGAAATTAACAGTTTAAGGCTATAGGGTACGGAATCTTTTTGGCAATTTGTTGGAAAATGTCTCCCAAATGTGAATTTGTTCTCATTCTGAAACATTGCCCTGCGTACAATCACGGCAACACTGGCAAATTGAGCAGCTTCTGATTTGCATTCAGATAGACAGCAAGAGCTCCGTAATATTTCCTGCATCCCCTTAGGGAAGAGTAAAACGTAAAACAACATTTTTCCCATCTGACTGTTCCTGTATCCCATATTTCTGAAAGTAATCAAGAAGCTCCCCTTTCAAACGTGTCCTGTTTATTGAGGTTGTTATACTTAGCTGCTCCATGTGCTCCTCATAGGAAGCATGTAGGTCGGCTAATTTAAAGACACAAGTACCCTTCTCAATATCATTTTCAAAATGCATTACCAATTGCGCAAATGCCTGTGCTTTCAGTTGCTTCTCCAAACTATTTGATGACTGGGATGTCTGGGCCCGACAAAAGGCACGGTAACGATTACGATAATTGGTCAGGCAAGAAAAATGACATTTCCCCTCAATTGCTACTAGGTCCACACCACCAAATATCTTCACAAGCATTTCACTATCACTTATCTCCTGAGCCATGTCTTTAACAGACTTATCCATATTGAAAGTATTAAACTCATGCAATAACTCAGGAGTGCTGCTCTCACAAAAAATGCATAATAATGCAGTAGACTCACGACGCTTTG
>WLWD01003697.1_pt1 | contig 35303 bp, 18 predicted proteins | sample 6712731 | NCBI WGS metagenome assembly WLWD01 (sample SAMN12718690, study PRJNA576275) | sponge metagenome | isolation source: marine sponge | host: Mycale hentscheli | place: New Zealand: South Island, Marlborough, Capsize Point | collected 2014-11-01 | reverse complement strand
ACAGTAGTAAAGATATCTATTGTGGAATAAACCACTTATTACACTTGTCAGAGTGATATGACCAGATATTTCACTCTCAGACCTTATTTTCACTTGTCTCTGGCTAGTGAAAATAAAATAGCCTGCTCATGAAATATTTCGCCATATCACACTCTGACTCATGTAATAAGTACTATATATATAGCTAGCATTTTGTAAGTTACCCTATTTTAATAACCAACCCAAAAATACTGAATAGTATTACTGATCTCGCTCGTACTGACTACGGCAGTTCGGAAGGGCAGCCCGAGTTGTAAGTTTGGGCCTAGCTGTGTAGCCAGTGAGGGGATCGAAACTGTTGGGATGGCGACCTTGTGGCAGTAACTTTCGTGGACGTTGGAGTACCGAGTGGAGGACTCGGTCTTAGCTTAGGTCCGAATAATCAGATAGCTGGGGTGGGTGGGTAACTACAACTTCACTGGTTTGATAACTTCAAAACTATAGGAACTATAACGAAAATGAAAAAAAAAACAATACTTATAACAACTGTAGTCATGGGCATAAACCACGACTGGCCGCGAGCGGTCAGCGAGGCTTTACAGAAATAAAGTGCATGCGTAGTATAGTTTCTTCGAATGTTCGTTGAGGTTGCGTTAGGCCCGCACAATTACCTTAAGCAGCCATTCTAGAATCGTTGTAGAGTTCAATATGCACAACAGAGGTTGAAAGACTCGCATACATTTTCTCTTTCACAAGTCATCTAATTTGTCAGCATAAGTGTGAAAGGATGTGTGTAGTGACAAACCGCAAAGTCATTACAGACCAGTAGGGTATAATTAATGTGGAACAGGAAATAAAAAAGTCCAGGTAAGTATTACAAAGAGGTTTAAAAGAAACAAGGGATTGCTTCATCTAAAATGGTTAGCAACAATTGCCACATAGTAGATAGTTACCTAATGTTCATGTAGAAAACAATAATTTTTACTTATTTCTGTGCACATTAGGAATAACTATTAGTTTATTTTAGCATTGCTAACAATTTATTTTACTGATCAGGAAGGCTAGAAAAAAATTCTAACAATTTGCAATGCAACAACAAATCTTAACTACTTGACTGCTCATGATGTGGAAATTCTGTAACATTTTTTTCAAGATGTATTGAGTGTGAGTTATAATATGTTGCAGCATTGCAATAGAATCTGTCAGAACTTTACATCAGTTGTAAGCTGACCAACAGGAGTATGAACACTAGTTTTTTCCAACAGATTGAGCTGGGATGTTGTAATCAAGCAACTGATTTACTATTGTGTCTTTATTTGTATCACAATCTAGTTACCACAAATACTTGTCATCATTCTCGATAAATGGCATGCTGCGCCGACAATTGAAAAAGTTTGTAGTCCATTTTATAAACACACATTATAATACTCAAATTAGCTACGCAAACAGCGTTGCTTTCAGATTTTTCGCTAAACATAGGCAAAAAATGACCAGATTTCAGAACTAATGTGAGCACAATGAGAAAAATGAAGCACCAAAGAATATAAGAATTATGTAGCCTAGCCAAATAGAGATTAGAGAACATAGTAATAACTGACGTGCCATAAACCTAGGAATAGTGTTAACTGACCTGTCATAAACCTAGCAATAGTAATAACTGACCTGTCATAAACCTAGCAATAGTAATAACTGACCTGTCATAAACCCAGCAATAGTATTAACTGACCTGCCATAAACCTAGCAATAGTAATAACTGACCTGCCATAAACCTAGCTATAGTATTAACTGACCTGCCATAAACCTAGCAATAGTATTAACTGACCTGCCATAAACCTAGCAATAGTAATAACTGACCTGTCATAAACCTAGCAATAGTATTAACTGACCTGCCATAAACCTAGCAATAGTATTAACTGACCTGTCATAAACCTAGCTATAGTATTAACTGACCTGCCATAAACCTAGCAATAGTATTAACTGACCTGCCATAAACCTAGCAATAGTAATAACTGACCTGTCATAAACCCAGCAATAGTAATAACTGACATGTCATAAACCTAGCAATAGTATTAACTGACCTGTCATAAACCTATAGCAATAGTAATAACTGACCTGTCATAAACCTAGCAATAGTATTAACTGACCTGCCATAAACCTAGCAATAGTAATAACTGACGTGCCATAAACCTAGGAATAGTAATAACTGACCTGTCATAAACCTAGCAATAGTAATAACTGACCTGTCATAAACCCAGCAATAGTATTAACTGACCTGCCATAAACCTAGCAATAGTAATAACTGACCTGCCATAAACCTAGCTATAGTATTAACTGACCTGCCATAAACCTAGCAATAGTATTAACTGACCTGCCATTAACCTAGCAATAGTAATAACTGACCTGTCATAAACCTAGCAATAGTATCAACTGACCTGCCATAAACCTAGCAATAGTATTAACTGACCTGTCATAAACCTAGCTATAGTATTAACTGACCTGCCATAAACCTAGCAATAGTATTAACTGACCTGCCATAAACCTAGCAATAGTAATAACTGACCTGTCATAAACCCAGCAATAGTAATAACTGACATGTCATAAACCTAGCAATAGTATTAACTGACCTGTCATAAACCTATAGCAATAGTAATAACTGACCTGTCATAAACCTAGCAATTGTATTAACTGACCTGCCATAAACCTAGCAATAGTATTAACTGACCTCTCATAAACCTAGCTATAGTATTAACTGACCTGCCATAAACCTAGCAATAGTATTAACTGACCTGCCATAAACCTAGCAATAGTAATAACTGACCTGTCATAAACCTAGCAATAGTAATAACTGACGTGCCATAAACCTAGCTATAATATTAACTGACCTGCCATAAACCCAGCAATAGTAATAACTGACCTGTCATAAACCCAGCAATAGTAATAACTGACCTGTCATAAACCCAGCAATAGTAATAACTGACCTGTCATAAACCCAGCAATAGTAATAACTGACCTGTCATAAACCTAGCAATAGTAATAACTGACCTGTCATAAACCTAGCAATAGTAATAACTGACCTGTCATAAACCCAGCAATAGTAATAACTGACCTGTCATAAACCTAGCAATAGTAATAACTGACCTGTCATAAACCTAGCAATAGTAATAACTGACCTGCCATAAACCTAGCAATAGTAATAACTGACCTGTCATAAACCTAGCTATAGTATTAACTGACCTGTCATAAACCTAGCAATAGTAATAACTGACCTGTCATAAACCTAGCAATAGTAATAACTGACCTGTCATAAACCTAGCAATAGTAATACCTGACATGCCATAAACCTAGGAATAGTAATAACTGACCTCTCATAAACCTAGCAATAGTAATAACTGACCTGTCATAAACCTAGCAATAGTAATAACTGACCTGTCATAAACCCAGCAATAGTAATAACTGACCTGTCATAAACCTAGCAATAGTAATAACTGACCTGTCATAAACCTAGCAATAGTAATAACTGACCTGCCATAAACCTAGCAATAGTAATAACTGACCTGTCATAAACCTAGCTATAGTATTAACTGACCTGTCATAAACCTAGCAATAGTAATAACTGACCTGTCATAAACCTAGCAATAGTAATAACTGACCTGTCATAAACCTAGCAATAGTAATACCTGACATGCCATAAACCTAGGAATAGTAATAACTGACCTCTCATAAACCTAGCAATAGTAATAACTGACCTGTCATAAACCTAGCAATAGTAATAACTGACCTGTCATAAACCCAGCAATAGTAATAACTGACCTGTCATAAACCTAGCAATAGTAATAACTGACCTGTCATAAACCTAGCAATAGTAATAACTGACCTGTCATAAACCTAGCAATAGTAATAACTGACATGTCATAAACCCAGCAATAGTAATAACTGACCTGTCATAAACCTAGCAATAGTAATAACTGACCTGTCATAAACCCAGCAATAGTAATAACTGACCTGTCATAAACCTAGCATTAGTAATAACTGACCTGTAAACCTAGCAATAGTAATAACTGACCTGTCATAAACCCAGCAATAGTAATAACTGACCTGTCATAAACCTAGCATTAGTAATAACTGACCTGTAAACCTAGCAATAGTAATGACTGACCTGTCATAAACCCAGCAATAGCTGATGTTTTGACCAACTCAAAACAATAACAAAGTTACTAAAGTATCTGTTCAAGTTTATTTGCAAGTCCTAATTCATCGGCTTAGCTCAAAATTGATAATAAAATATTAAGACCCTAAATAAAACAGAAACCTGAATACACACCATTGATGGACTGACCAGTCAAAATTACTTTCCTAAGCTCCTCCCCTGTATGTCCCACTTCTTGTGCAATCACCTAGTGTTTGGATAAAATACATACTATATATATAGTACTTATTACATGAGTCAGAGTGTGATATGGTGAACATTTTCATGATCAGGCTAATTTATTTTGAAGAGCCAGAGGTGAGTGAAAATATAGCCTGAGAGTGAAATATCTAGTGATATCATTCTGCTGAGTATACTAAATGGATTATTATGTACTAGATACCTTCACTGAAGCAGTTCTGGTAACTCTGGGTGTAAAGTTGGCCATAAAACTCTCTAGGGGCTCCCCACACCCCCAGGTGATATTTTAGCAGCTGCTCTAACCTGGTTGGGTAGGCTTCACTAGAGAAAGGTAGCTGTAAAAACTCAGAAAACTGGTAAGCCAGGCCAGTTGTTATAACTACTAGGGTAATGAGCTTGCTCAATACAGCCATGAGATAACACTATGTGATGAGTTATCTCACTGGTCACCTACCTAAAGATAACATATATATATATATATATATATATATAAACACCCTAGATATCTTCACACACTTCATGCTTGTTATATTTCATGGATGTATTGGAAAGCATATCATTACCCTTGTAGTTATAGCTGCTAAAATAACAGAGCCAAAGTTCCACTGGTATAGTTAGGTCAGCTGCTAAGATGACAGAGCCAACGTTATACAGTGTGAGTTACCAGTCCTAGTGCAAACTACAGCAGTGAAGATATCTAGGGTAGAATAAACCACTTAATACACTCAGTCAGAGTGATATGGCAAGATATTTCACTCTCAGGCTTTATTTTCACTTGCCTCTGGCTCATGAAAATAAATTAGCCTGCTCCTTGAATATTTCGCCATATAACACTCTGACTCATAAAGAGAGAGACGACATCTTTAAAGTTTGGGTACAGTTGGAGTTGGTAAAATGTTGACATTATAAAAGATGACTTTATTGGTGTCAGACTATTTCAGTCAGTGCTGTGTAAATCCAACACTGGAACTTGCTGCTAACAGGTGGAATATCCTGGTAGCTAGATCAGTAACATTAGTTTGCCATCATTCAAAATACATTTTTGGAGATGTGCGTAGTACTTCACTCTCTTTCGTGAGCTAATATAAAAAAGCCTCTAAATCTCAAAGAGTTTACTCAGCTTGTGTGCCATATTAGAATCTTTCCATGCAGTAAGCTTAGAGACTGAGATACTTGGAAGTCTTTTACTGCTAGCGTATGTATCACGACATACTGTGGTGTTACAATTGCACCACTCAAATGTTTCCTAATTATCAGTAGACTCAATACTACATTTCATATGAACCTGTTTATAATATAGTAGTAATTCAACAAATCATTCAAACATACTTTGTACTTGCAATTGGATGAAAGAGTAAAATGTACCAGTTTCATTATCTCGATTTGTCTTACCATGGCAATAATATATACCTGCATTGTCCCTTGTAACAGTATATATATTTAATATCGTAAAGTTATGATCATCCATGATGGCATTCATTGGTAAGGGTTCGTCATCGTTGAATGTCCATTTTGGTTTATTGATGCTACGACATATAATTTTTGCACTTTCTAATTCATTCACAGAAAGTTTGGTAGGTGATACATAATTCAGTTCTGAAAGAATAGAATGTGATAACATAGTGCTACTCAGACACTTCTCGTAATGCTATTGTGTTCATATGAGTAGTGTAATACTTAAGAATAGCTCCTATAAGAAATACAAGCTTAAGTGCTACAGCTAGTACTGAATATTTCAGATTTTAATGAAACAAGTAGAAAAATTTGCAAGCAGTTGAGAAAAGTAGGAGAAAAGTATGCAGACAGCCAAGGTATAGGATGACACTTGCAGACATGACCAGGATCAGATATACAGAGTGAGTGTCTTCTAAACTGTTTATTAGTTTCAGAAGAGTTAAGTGAGTGTGGTTGTCTTAGTGCATGTCTGAAATACAACAAAGAAGTTTCGTGCCTCTAGATTTATCTTCTTTGCTGTTCAATTATAACATTTCAAAAAAGTCAGTTGGCAGTCTCGCTACCTTTAGTCATTGAAGGCGAGGAGCAAGTGGCAACGCAAGCAACGCAATTATTCAGTCAATGACGTCGTTCTGCTCAAGGAAGAGACGATACCTAATCGCTCATGGCCTCTGGCTAGAGTTATGAGGACATTTCCAGGAGATGATGGGGACAAGGTTCCACCTCTTGAGTAGAGTTATTTTGGTGTCGTGATCTGTGGTTGAGGGGTAGGAGGGGCCTTGAGTGGACGGCCTATTAAAAAATGACCGGGCGTAAGAGCGCAGGAACCATCAGACTCTGTAGAGTCCAGTGGAAGAGAGGGACGACTATTAAGTATAGCTTCCACTTCCGTTAGAACTGTGATAAGTTATTCATAGGACATCAGATGTGGTGCGACCAACTTTCTCAGCAAAGTCTTCATTGCTCGTACACCTGCCTCCCAGAGTCCGCCAAAGTGTGGAGCTCTGGGAGGGGACAGATGCCACTGTATGTTAGAAGTAGTTGATAGATGTGACATGCCTTCCTGTGTCTTCTGTGAGGTGAGTAATTCTGACAACTCCTTCATCTCATTCCTCGCTCCAATGAAATTGGTGCCATTGTCAGTAAACACGTGGGATGGAGTACTTCGTCTGCAGCAGAAGCGGCTGAATGTAGCCAAAAATGCCTCCGTTGACAGATTAGTGCACAGTTCCAGATGCACTGCACGTGTAACAAAGCAAACGAATAAGACACCATATACCTTGATGCGCACTGGCTTCCTGGGGTTTCCCTGGTGTATAGTAAATGGGCCAGCAAAATCTATCCCCGTCTTGTCAAATGGCGGAGAAGGCATAGTTCTCAAAGACGGCAGAAGTCCCATGCGTTGACAGGTAGGACGAGCGTATGCACGCTGACAGACTATGCACTGACGACTGACTAGCTTCAAGTATGCTTTAGCTCCTGGGATGTGGTATTTCTCGGCTACTATGGCAAGCAGTGTAGAGGGTCCTGGATATTTATGTTTATAGTGGAGTGTTCGGAGGAGAAGCTTGGTCAGTATTGATTTCAGGCTGAGAAGAAGATGTTCCTTGGGATGAAATGGAGACTTTTCATCTCTGACTCTACCTCCCACATAAAGAAGTTGCTCTGATGATAAACGGAGATCGAATTTGGCTAGTGGATGTTTCAGTGGCAAAGACTTCCCAGACCTGATGAGTTGAAGGGCTTCAGAGATGGCAAACTCTTGAGACTGGCGTAGGAGATACACTTTCACTTCTGACATCTCTTGACAGTCCTGTAGACGAGTTTCTTTCCTTGTGATGCAACAATTCTTGGAGAAACGACGAATCCATGCGATAACTCTGACGAGGCGATCAAAGGATGAGAATCGAGTCCATAATGAATTCTCTGGCAGGGTTGGCTGAACAAGTGCAACAGTGGCTCTGACCTCTGGCAAGTCTGGGGGTTGTAATACTTGCAATACAGGCCAATGTGATGGAGGTTCCTTGAGCCATACTGGGCCTTCCCACCAGAGTGATGAAGCCACGAGATTCTGAGGAGTTGAACCTCTGCTAGCAATATCAGCAGGGTTGTCTTTGGATCGAACATGACGCCACTTGGATGGAGGAACGACATCCTGGATGTAACAGACTCTGTTGGAGACAAATGTATTCAACTGAGCAGGTGACGTGGCTATCCAGGACAGAACTATGGAGGAGTCAGTCCATGCAAAAATGTTAGATGACGGAATCTTCAAGTCTGAAGATGTAACCAAAAGTAACTTGGTGAGCATATGGGCAGCGACGAGTGCCAGTCGTGGTATAGTTACTGGTTTGATGAGAACAACTCTGGCCTTGGATGTGACCAGCACTGTAGAGACAGAAGAGTCTTGATACACACTTCTCAGATAAATAACCGCTCCATAGGCTTGGCTAGAAGCGTCTTCGAACCCATGTAGCTATTGAGACACAATGGGCAGATCTTTCGGTGAGAGGCGACGACTGACAGGATGAGAAGAAATGTGATGGAGGTGAGCAATCCATTCGCTCCAGGAATTGGCCACATCCTCTGGCACAGGAGAGTCCCAGTCTAGCTGTCCCTGAAGTGATGTAGTGCAACTTCCTCATCTGAAGAGTAGACCGGGTTAGTAGAGTCTGGTACTCTGTCAAGTTCACACAATCTTTGAAGCAGTTGGCTGTTATGGTCCTCGGCAGGTTGCACTCTCATGACTGATGCAGACATGGAAGATTCAGGTTTGGCACCTCCCAATGTCCAACCAAATACAGTGGGTATGGCAATAGTTTCCTGATCTGGAGGATCTCAATCGGACCCCTGAGACATTTAATGACGTTAAGCATCCCCAGAAGAATGTCGACTTCTCCACCAAGTTCAGGATCTGCTAATGGCTGCTTGCCCTTGATGTAAGGCAGATGTAACACTCGTTGTATGTCTCCAGGTGGTCTGACTGATCTGAGGTTAGGCACTACATGTGCTTTAACGCTGACTCGAACTGGTGATGATGTTGGGTGAAGTAAATCAAGTTCAATTTCAATGTAATGTTTGCTGAGTGATTCAACATTAACACTTGCTATATTCATGTCTTCTCTGTATCTCTTGGCTTTCAGAGCTGAGGCCATATGTTCTGTGACTAGCGATAACTCAGCACCCATATCTAAGAGTGCTCGAGCCTTCTGTTGGCGAAGTCCACATGTTGCCAATGTGAGGACTGTGGACAGGAGAGTAGAATGATTGGAGGTGAAGTTGACATTACCAGTCTCAATTGTCTGTGCACCGGTCTCAGTGGTCGGTGCATTCTTTTCAGTTGTTTGACTAGGCTCGTTTGTTGTGCGACTTGATTCAGCTGGGACCTGATCTCTATGCAATAGCGTATGGTGGCGCCCATTGCAGGTGCGGCAGCTGTAGGATGAGTGACATTCCTTCAGACCCATGAGAATGGCTCAAGCAGTTGTAGCAATACTTATTGGTTTTGACATGCTTGTGTCTGCGAGCCTGGTCCCACTCACGAAATGTCGAACATCTTGACAATGTGTGACCTTCCTGGTTACAGGAAGTACACTTGCGAGCTGCAGTCCCCACTCTGTAGACAGACTTCGATTTTGCATTGGTTGAAGGAGGCTGTTTGAAAACCTGTGATGAACTTGCCTTCTTCAACTGTGCCTGTGGCAGAGCCGTGTTCAGTCTAGCCTTGAGGAACTGAAGAATCTGTTCCATAGTGGAAGGTCCATCCAGGTCAGAGGCTGCTAGCGACCACTGATGTGCAAGGTCAGAGTTGAAGGTGGATTCCAGGATCGTTGCCATGATGTGTGTAGCTTCACAGGCTCCGGTATTCTTTAATCCCTGGATGTGTGTAGACCATAACTCGAATGCAGTAGTCATGTCTCGCTGATTGTAATCGTAACTCTGACGCTTTGTAAGAATCTGGAGGTGTTCTCTGAAGATGGTGCGTTCCTGTCCATATTTCTGACGGAGAGTCTTGAGGCCATTCTCATAGCCATTATCACCTTGGATGGCGGTCTTAACTAACTCCTTGGTCTCAGCAGTAGTCATCGATTCTAAGAGAAGACAAGCTTTCTTCTCCTCAGTTAGTGAAGTATCTTTTTCTAACACCTGGCAGAAGAGCTTTGAGAATCGTTTCCAATCCAGAGAAGTGCCGTCAAATTTTGGCAAAGCCACCTTGTGCTTGGTTGTAGGGGCAGATTTGACAATGATCTCAGATGGCTTAAAAAATGACTCCCTGGAGGAAGGAGCTCTGTCCTTCATCTGTTCATCTAAGATCCTGGCATTGATTTATTTAAGGATTGATGTCAACTTGCTCCTCAGCTCATGGATCTCCATATTCGTCTGGTAACACAGAGATTCCTTCCTGAACTGGGTAACTTGAGATTTGAGAGATTCCAGATCAGAGTGAACTGCTGGAAGGTTGAGTGTATCCAGCTCCAACATAGAAGATAGAGATTCCAAAGCCACAACTCCTGAGACGTACATGGCTTGCTTCTCTTGCAGGACCTTGACCTTACTAAGATTAGTCTTGATTTCAGATCGTACAGTGTCAGCTCGAGCTTCCTCTTCTTCCAGAGGGAAGTCGGATGCGGCTTGTAGTGATAATTCTTCAAACCTTTCCTGCAAGGCATCAAACAGAATTGATGACCTGGTGATCTCTTCAGTTTTCTCCTGCAGTTCGCCTGGCCGTATAGTGGCTAGAGAAGACTCCGTGAGGATTCGTACGCTGGAGTCTAGTTTTGTCAGCTGACCTTACCTGCCAGCTCTCTTGGCCTGTACCTTGGCAGGATCAGTCAAGGCCAGTATTTGTCTCACTTCCTCTTCCACACTGTGAGACATAGTGGTTCATTGAATATTTCAGTGAGGTTAGTAGATTTGAAGCGATGTCCGTGAAGTGTAGAACACGACGTGAAGAGCTTGATGAGAAAAGTGAGTTGAAATGAATGTTAGAAGAGAAGTGATGGTTGAGCACAGGTGAGGTCTGTTTGTCAAACTTGACGGGATCTGGCTCGAAGGACCAATGTGCGGGGTGGTTGTAAGGCACCTCGCAGCTGGTGTTGAGTAATGCGAAGGACAAGCTCTATCTATTTATTTAGATTGAACAGTACGATTAGCAACCACAACTAGCTAGGCTTAAGTACAAGCTAGAGTGACTACTGATAGATAAAATAGATAAACTATGCTACTGTGAAGGCAAAGCTAAAAAGATAGATTAAGTCTAGATATACTGAGCTTGCAGCAACTAGGTTTCAGATTCTTTAACAAAAAAGGAATGAATACAAAACAGAGAAAAAAGAGTGATATATATCATTGGGTTTAGTGGGTGGTGCCTTCATACAGAACTCAGACAGTGAGGAGACTGGGAAGGGCCAAACAATCAATAGCTACACAAACAAACCTATTAACAAGTTCAAAGTTCATGCATTATTGGATGACACTTTATCTTGCACACATAGGGTCCGGGTAGGCCTGGACAATATTAATCTTAAGACTATTGAGGTATTTTAGTAACATGTTGTTTATATAGATATCTCATCTAGCCAGCTTGTACTGACAAAGGAAGCTTGGTACATTCATATTTAAAGCTATGATATGTATAAATGCAGACATGATGCTTAGAATATGAAATAACATCGTGAAATTAAAAATTATTCTGTACATTTTGATGGGCAAAATTTGGCCAAACATTTCTTAATTTTCAGAGAATATTTTAACTTTAATCAATTTTATTAACTAGTACATGTTATTTTGAATCAATATGAGTTATGTGAACAGGTAAGTGTCCTAGTTATAAACTGCCAAAATTAAATTATTTTGCTGCTATTTTTGCAACATGAAATTTTCATGCAAATTTTTGCTAATTATGTTACAACATATCTTGGTATTAGATTTAGCTGCAACTCAGTTTGAATCCTGCTGTATTTAGCTCGTTGTAAGTAAAGTCTTAGCATCTTCAGCACTTTCCCCTAGGTTTCAGCATCAAACAAATAGTATTGTTCCATAGTTTAGCATTTTTTGTGTGTATAGAGGGCTCCATGTAGAGCTGAAATGTCATTTAAAATTTAATACTAGACATCCATGACTATATACTATTGAAAAATTTCTGATATTTGAAAATTCTATACATTTACGTAGTAAATATGTCTCTCTATAATACAATATAATAAGTTGATACTCATGTAGTGTCATAATAATATGTACCATAGACTTTAAGAAAAATGACAGCTAACAATATGACATATTGACCCTTTTTATTTTCACAAGAATATTTTCCCATATTTAAATAAGTAACATTTCTTATTTCTAATGAAGTAGAGTCCATTCTTATATTAGTAGCTGATATTTTTTCACCCTGAAATTTCCATGTATATTTTCTGCTTATGTTGCAATATATCTTGGTATTCGATTCCGCCACAACTCTGTTTGTATCCTGCTGAATTAATTCATTTCTATTAACTATATATACAATGATGCAGTGACTTCAGATAAGAATCGTTGATTATTTTCTACTCATGGTACAAAGATAGGTAGGAACATCACAAACACAAGAACAATGTAACATTTTAACTGAATTTTAGAACACTAAGAAGCCTATTCACAGCCCTTGATGAAATAACTCAATCTTTAAAATTGTTGGCAATTGCATCTATTCTGATTATATCATTAATCATGGTAGCATGTTCATAATTATCTGTTACATTATTTAACTGACTATTGCGCTCTAATACTAGTCCTGACACTATCATGCAGGCTAGTCTCTCTGTAGGTGGTGTGTTATAAAAAAAGCATGTATAAGTTGAATTGGCCAGAAAAACACTTGAATAACTTTTGAACAGAAGCAGCTACTCATCTGGGGTTTGCACCATTAGAAAGCTCGCCAAAGCGGTTAAAATAGTTACTCAGTATGCTTCAAAACTGGAGAGAAAGTGCTATTCCGAAACTCAATACAATAGTCTATGGAAATAGAAAAACCACAGGTTTCCCGCTCAAAACGCGCATGCTTTTAGTCATGTGGTACTGCTCAATTTATCACGAGGACTGTCTTCATTAAGGGTGCCCGCACATAGCAACGCGCACCGCCTGTAGATCCGGACATTAATTTATTCCCCGCCAATACCCCACCATTCGATAATACGCGAGCAGAAACAATGTAGCAGACGTATACTTTGCGAAGTTGTGGTGTTTTAGTTTAGCTTCTTGTTGTCTTTTATTCGTTTACAGCAACTCTCCATACGTCGTCTGAGCTCACGCAGCAAGTTGCACCAGGCTGCCTCTCCACCAGTAGCCGTTCTCCGGACTATGCGCTCCTGCACTCAAGTAGATGGATCCACCAGGCTCGATTTCTGCGGAGCGAAGACTTCCCAAGCTGCGCAAATCTAATACCTTCACCTTTGGCTATCTCCAATAAACTGCTCTCTCTTCGGACTCTCTTGTTATTGTTGTATTGATGTTTGTTTACTCTTGATATAGGCGGGCTCTTTTTAGAACCAATACAAACTAATTGAAAAAAAATTGCTCGCGTACTCGCATTACGAGATATGGGGGTGGGGCTATTTCTTAAGAATTGCGAGTGGAATTAAAGTTCCAAATTTTGGGTCAGTTTTTCTTGGAATCTAATAATGAGAACGGCACAAAAATTTTATACACGGGTAAACCAAAAAAAAAATGAACTGCACTACAGCGAGAATTTTTCAATATCTTATAAATAGAAAAAATTGCGAATATATCATAAAGTAATATTGAAATGGATAAGAACTCGCTGTCTTGCAGTAGAGTATCGGCTCGGCTAGTAGTGCACCAAATTGCGGAGCTCCAACTTACCGCACCGCTCCAAAAAAGTGCCCCAAAGTTTTATAACCAGGCCCCGATATTTCCTCCAGATTCGCTCTAAAATTAGTGAGCGGCTCCTTCGGCAGGTACTTTGTCCTTGTGTTGTAGTGGAGAAGCCCCTGTAAGTATACAATAGTAGTAATCGTGCATAGCAACCATCAACAAAAAATTGCGTAGGCGGTGTGCGGGCATCCTTAAGAATTTTGTAAACAATGTGTGGCTACCTTTCAGAATGCTGTGTTTCTAGTTTTGTACCGCGATTAACTTAGGTGGTGAGTGTGGAAACGGGGTAGACAGAGTGTCTTTGTTGTGGCAGACGGTACTAGACCACCTGATAGGATGTTGATAAGATTATTTGTCTACCTGTTCTATAACAAATTCGGTATAGGCAATATATTTCAGAGTGATATAGCTATCATTTAGCTAGCAACTTGTAATACTGTCATACTTAATCGTTTTTCCGTTAAATTGTGTGCTTGTCAAAGCTGTGTATGCCAATTCCTTTTCTTCACTACTAGATGCCGTTTATTGTAAGGATTAGGACAAACTCGGCAGCACTCCACTTTCAACTCGGATCACAACTATATTTTGTATAATATGTGTACTGCTTAAAAATCTATCATCTCATCATTGTTCATATTATATTATAAATAAATGAAACAATTGATAATTTTATTTAACAAGAAAGTCTAGTAACTTTAGCTACAAATTAACAGTGCTGTATTGCTGAATCTTGTGAATGTCAGAATATTTCTTGGGACACAGTAGGTAGAATCGACTGCTTTTAATCCTGTCTCAGTTTGCGTTTTCCATCTGCTGTACATTATCTGTGTGTAAGAAACATAAACATGGTTCAAAAAGAGCTGTACCGCGTCCAAAAACAGAGCAAAACTTTACCTGTGTAGTTTTTCTAATGGGGGTATTGCTGTGCAAGTATATATGTATGTAAGATGGCTTAGTGTATGTAACCTTGTGAAATTGCACAAGATTCTGAATCAAGTAATTACAGTAATCTTTATGGATAGTGTTAATGCTGTTCTAGTTTATTATCTTATATTATGTCAATTCAAAACTTACAAGTCAGGAGCTATATCATGCAAGTTCAAATATAAAATTTGTGTCCTGTAGCATTTTCTACAGTCCCAACTTCCCTGATTATATGCTTGCAGCTATTTCATCTTCCTAGTTGGCGTTGTTCATATGAGTGGTTATCCTTTACCAGCTGACTGCAAGTCCTCACAAAAATACCAGTTTTAGTGCTGTCAGCAAGAATACTTGCAATCTATCTCAAGTTCTAAACTGGTGTTTTTGTAGACAATTTGTAGTGTGTTACCTAGAAGGGCACACCTTTTCCAGATTGAAAACATACCCACATCCCACTTTTACACTCATTGTATATACTAACTCAAAAATAGACAATACAATGGCTTACTGATTACAAAGAGTTTGGAGTCTGCTTTTATAGTCTTTTGTGCAAAGTTTATTCCTTTACATGTGTACTTGCCAGCATTGTACTCACTTACAGAATCTAAATGTAGTCTAGTTAAAGTCTCAGCCATTTCTATTCCATTTCTAAACCATCTGGCAGGATATTTTATCATACATTTAATTGTAGCAGACTCTCCTGCTATTATTATTTGCTCCAACGGAATTATATCTTGTGAAAATACGATTACTGTAAAATAAGTAGATGCACCAAATTAATATTGTGAAACTTCAATTACTGCAAAGTATTTATATTTAAGGCTCAATTCACAAAAATGTTTTGTGTGCATGGACCTTGAACAATGCTGTTTGCTGAACAAAACAGTATACATCAATACATCAATACCAAAAGAAATGAGAGATTACAAACTGGTTCATCTTGCAAATTTATTAAGCTTCAAAGTAAATCAATTTTTTTTGCTATTAATAGTAAATTCTGCAACTGAATGCATATACAAATCAACATGTCAAACATGGAAATAGCTAAAACATTTTTTTTAACAAAGTGTATTCTGGGACAATAATGATCTAAGATTGTATATTCCACAATCTTGACTAATACTATAATGATAAACTAGCTTAAAAGGCTACACATTAATGCTAAAACTTTATATGGTGTAGAAAATTGGGAGTTAGCTACCACTTCAAATCAAATTGTACTAATATCAAACTGTGTTTAACACACTACATATAATATCGGTATGTATTCATTATTGCGTCTTTACCAATGAAATAGGATGATTTTTTTTAACTTGAAAACGCAATAGGTAATATTTTGATTATTTTCAATTATATTTTTCTATTACATCTTACATATACTACAAAAAACTTCTCACACTCTTACTTTTACCTGCTTTTATTTGGTACAGTAACAAAGCATAATTCATGCCTCCTTATACTGCTTGTTGTAAAAGGTGCTGGTAGCTACTGTAAAACAGTTCAGCGACGTTTTTGCAAGACAACTCTCTAATAAGGGGCACGCTATTGTTAAAGCGTACTTTATCAATATTGCAATTTACAACTGTAGTGTATGGACAGAAGTAAACATTCACTTGTCTGTGTTTATTATCACACCCATTAACACTCATTAACATTCACTCAAGTGTAACGCATACACAAGGCCTTACTCTTATCACCTAATCAATTTGTGTACGTGTGTGTTTTACCATGGTATATCCTTGTGTTCACTTTTGAGTTTTGTCAGTTCACAGTTCATCCAGAAAATAATAAATTACTAAAGAAAGGGTCCAGTTCTGGTCAAAATACAACAGTGGCGACGAGGTCGGGATACTAGCGAGAGAGAGGGGAAGCCACGGTCGTATGAAAGCTTTCGACGGGAGAGCAGAATCATGGGTGGAGTACGCAGAAAGATTAGAACAGTATTTCATAGCGAATGGAGGAGGCTGCTAAGAAACGAGCTGTTTTGTTAGCAGTAGTAGGGGTGGAGAGTTATCACCTCACCAGGAGATTGGCAGCTCCAACGAAGCCAAGCGACAAGAGCTTCGAGGAATTGATCGAGCTAATGAGGAAGCATTACTCCAGAAAAAGAGTGCGTGGAGTTGGGGTGAAAAAGAAGATCAAGTATGTGGGGCGGCCAAGGACCTCCTACAGAAGGCACCAGTATTAGTGCATTATGATCCAGATCGAAAAATCGTGCTAGCGTGTGACGCATCTCCGTATGGCGTGGGTGCAGTAATTTCACACAAATATGCAGATGGAACTGAACGGCCAATAGCATTTTCGTCACGCACCCTATCAGCAGCTGAAAAAAAGTATTCACAGCTTGAAAAAGAAGGAGTAGCAATCCATTTTGGAATCAAGAGATTTCACCAGTATCTGTATTGCCGTCACTTCACGATCTACACTGATCATCAGCCGTTGAAACATATCTTCAATGAATCACGGCCGGTTTCAGTAATGGCTTCATCTAGAATTCAACGATGGGCTCTCTTATTGGCAGGTTATGACTACAGCATTGACTATAAGCCAGGCCAGGAGAAAGGAAATGCGGATGGATTGAGTCGGTCACCTCTACCAGCATCCAAAGAAGAATCACAGCCCTCTCACGATGTGATACAAGTGCTAGCTCAGTTAGAGGCCACAGTAGTCACAGCAGAACAAATTAGAAGCTGGTCAGAGCGAGACCCAGTACTGGCCATGGTCAAGAGATTTTGCAGATCTTCCTGGCCGAGACAAGTCAAGGACGAGAAATTGTTACCATATTTTCGGCGCAGAAATGAAATTACTCTTCATGATGGTTGCTTATTGTGGGAATCGAGGATAATCATTCCACCTCAAGGGCGAGAGAAAGTACTGGAAATTCTTCACGAGGCCCACACAGATATATGCAGGATGAAAAGCTTAGCTCGGGATACGTGTGGTGGCCGGAATTGGACCTTGCTGTTAAGACTTTAGTCAAGAAATGCAGCACGTGCCAACTATCTCGCCCTCTTCCACCAGTAGCACCGTTACATCCTTGGGAATATCCGAAGAGGCCATGGACAAGACTACATGTCGATTTTGCCGGACCTTGCTTTGGTGGCAGCATGTTTATGGTCTTAGTGGATGTACACTCAAAGTGGCTGGAATACTACACGATGCCGTCAATCACATCGTTCTACACTATTGAGAAGCTCAGGGAATTTTTGCCACCCAAGGGTTGCCACAAATTTTGGTTTCAGACAATGCTACCACTTTTACAAGTGCGGAGTTCAAAAGATTCATGGATTGCAATGGTATTGACATATCACTAGTGCCCCGTACCGTCCGTCTACTAATGGATTGGCGGAAAGGTCTGTCCAAACATTTAAGCGAGGTGTGAAACGATTGAAGTATGGAACATTGGAGTCAAAGATTTCTCGCTTTCTGTTCAACTACCTTATTACACCACAGGAATTTCCCCAGCGGAGTTACTGATGAAGCGAAGACCTACATCTCGACTAGACCTGTGTTTTCCAAACGTGGTGTCAGTTGTGGAAAAGAAGCAGCAACAGCAAAAAGAAGTTCATGACACTAAGTCCAGACAGCGAACCTTCACAGAGGGGGAGGAAGTATATGTACGGAAGTTCAACAAATCTGGTCAAGATAGTTGGAGGGAAGCCTTCGTGGAAAAGATTACAGGACCAGTGTCAGTGCAAGTCAAGCTCAGTGATGGACGCATTTGGAGACGTCATGTAGATCACGTCAGAGGAGGCAAGCAGGGCCTGCTGAAACTGAACAACCTACCTGGGAAGAAGGAGTGAGTGTGTCGACATTAGTACCAGTACCAGTACCAGCAGTAGTCGGGACAGACTCTAGTTCAGCAGTGACAGGTCAGGAGCAGTCGAGGTCACAAGCAGCTGCTGAACCTCCCGGTGGAACCGTCGAAAGCACCAGTACAACCATGTCGGAAGAGCACCCAGCCCCTACAGCATGAGGTCATGAAGGCTCCAGTGCTGCCAGGAATGTGCCAGTGGCCGCTACGCCAAATGTGAGACGTTCCGCAAGGACAAGGCAAGCCCCAGATTAATATGGGTTTGGTAAGAAGACTCTAAGGAGGTAAGAAGACTCTAAGGAGGGAGGAGTGTAGTGTATGGACAGAAATAAACATTCACTTGTCTGTGTTTATTATCACACCCATTAACACTCATTAAGGGTGCTGCGACAACGCCCACGCACATATTCACAATAATTGGATTTTGGTTGCTAGTGATTACTAACTTTTTTCTTGGTGTTTGTAGAGCTCCAACTCTAAGGGTGGATCCTAAAGAGTACTGCTAATGAACTAACTAAATAAAAAGAACGGGCCTTGGGAACCTGTTTCGTTCAAGTTACGAGCTCCTCAGCCTCAAGTATATAATCCACAACTCCTCCGCGGGTGCCGTCGCTGACGAGCCCATTCTTCGTCTACTGTTACATTTGTTGATTGTGTTCAAAACCTTCGTTGTACTTTTTATACCTTATACCTATACTTTTTATATGTAACCTTGATATAACAGGAGAGAGATGACAGTGAAAATAGATAGAGAGTTACAAGAATGATACAGTGCATTAAACATGTGACATCGACGTTCTCCAATTGACGACCTAGAACCCGGGGCATCGAGGCATCGAATATGGGTGCCATCAGTTCTTTTCTCTCTTCTGTGGAGGGAGAGAGCCCGAACATAATGTTTTTCCGAGTTGCAGCCAGATAGTCCTCTACTATCCCTTTCCGCAAGGTGATTGGTCGGGCGCAGACTCGGGGTCCGAGGGTGGGCTTAGTCTCCCTTACGCGTTACCACAGCCACAATGATCAGGTAAAAAGTCTGGCTAGTGGAACTAGACTGAGCCCTGCGGCAGGGACCAAAATTACTTTAAAATTATTGATGTGCTTGAGCGCCCATGGCAGCGAGCCTAAAACTACACTGTCGAAAACTGTTAAACAATTGATTTGAGCGCCATTCTGAACTGTTTGAATTTACTAGTCACCTTTGACAACAAGCTCTTAGCTTCAAATAAGAAAAGCGAGAGTTATTTTTGCATATTTAGCTAACAAGTATGGAATTACGTACTTACCTCAGCTTCCCTCGAGTAGAGTAGCTTCCTTAGCATTAATACTACGGCATTCTGACTACAAATGGCTCTTGACAACCAAATAAACGGCACTTCGTATCCCCCTAAAACGGCGAAGTTTTAAAATTAAGTCTGGAAAAGGGTTTTCAATGCCATAGTAACAGGTCGAATCAATTTGATTCGCAGGAATTTTCTAACACTTCGGAGCTCTAGTATAAAGAAAGGCTTGTTTAATGCTGTAGTTTCAGAATAAACTGGGGTCAAGCCTAAAAAGCCTAAGCGGAGTTTTTATAAGAAAAAGTTTCCCACGCTCGCGTATAAGGGGCATACGTACCATCCATACACACATATATACATATAACATTTACACGATTTTGCATTAACCACCCCTAATACTGTCTCGCTAGCTCTGCTCGCTGGCCAGTAATAATAATAATAATAACTAGTGATGTGCTCTTAATAGCACACAATAGCGAAGCGAGCGATGCATGTTCCATGTAATTGCAGCTATTCCATGCATGCTTGGTGTGGCTACAAAATACTGCCAGATTCTTTACTTTGCTACCTGTTTCTGTTTAGTTTTAGCTCTCCTCCTCCTTGCCCTGTCTTTTTCATTTCTTATCGCTCTCTATCCTAATTTTTCTTCAGGAGTTTCTAATGCCCTCAAAGCTCTTGACCGAGCGTTTCTAACGTTTTGTCTACTGGGCATCGCTACTTCGTACGGCGGGTAAACAAAACAAAATGTTGCTAAGAAGGTTACTGGGCCCACGCAAGCGCGTAGGAGAGAGGGTACACACGTACGCCCACGCAAGAACAAAAACAATTTCTAGACCTAAATATATATAATATATCGCAACTCATTAGAGAGTCAGCTCCGCTCGCTTCGCTCGCTTCGCTGAATAATAATAATAATAATAATAGTAATAATAAGGTGTTACCAATGAGTTTGGGATATATATATATGTCTTCTTTTCAATTTGCGTAGGCATATGTGGATCTTTTATGTTACCACAGGCGTATGGGTACATTTTTTTCTACTAGTGTGCCTGCAAGTGTCCTGAATTTCCATGGCAATATTAGCTACATTAATTTATTGTGGGGTATTTGTTGAACACATCGTAAATGATCAGTAGAAAAGAAATAGCTAGGGAGGTTGAAAAATCTAGAAATCGGCAACACAGAGTAGCCCAAACTGCGGAAGATAAGGAGACAAAATTATATTTAAAAAGACAGGGCTCCAAGGGAGCTTAAAATGCTTCTACTGTAGAGCAGGTAAAATATGTAGTATTTATTATTTAATAAAAACTACATTAGCTAACTTACAAATAGCTATAGCTGTACATTTAGCCTAGCCCGTTAGCTTGCTCTGCTGACTTCAATTGGAACCCTTTTCCAGTAGATATAGAAACAAATAACAGAGCAAATTTAATAGAAGCAGATGAATTTCACTGAAGAAACAAAACATTAAGTCAAGAGAAATATATTTGATCATCAAATCAAGCACTATGAAAATGATAATATTTCGGTAGGAATTTTAGTGCAGGAGTTACATGATACTTTACTATCCTGTTCTACAAAGTAAATCAGAAACCAAGTCATTTCTAGAAAGTATAACAAACAACAACAACAAAAATACTTAAAATTGTAGTGGTTTAGATAGGCAGACAGATAAAACTCAAGATAATTATATTGTAATATCATTAGTCAATAAAAAGAAAGACAGAGAAGTGGAAGGGGCGAATGTTTACTGTCAATTGTGTACAGCACAGGCAAACATTTATGAATATGGGGAAATGAGGCACTTGAATTCAACTAGCCGACTCACAGAGTCTATTTTATTATCCACTTGCACAAAGAGTTATTAAGGGGGATGCAAATTTTGGGGTATTTTGCTTATTTGGTCATAACTCAGTCATCCATGTGTATTTTTTCATACTTCAAGTCTTAAAATGACGAATAAAGCATCATCTTCAAGATGAACTACAGATATATCATCTTGGCTCCACCCACCCAAAGTGATCGGTTTCATCGTCCACTTACCCTTTACCTATTGTCCATCACCTTTACCTATTGTCCATCACCCTTTACCTATTGTCCATTACCCTTTACCTATTGTCCATCACCCTTTACCTATTGTCCATTACCCTTTACCTATTGTCCATCACCCTTTACCTATTGTCCATCACCCTTTACCTATTGTCCATCACCCTTTACCTATTGTCCATCACCCTTTACCTATTGTGGATCAGCCTTTACCTATTCTATGATGTTACCCCCATCAGACATGATCTCAACACTCCAAACTGTTTTCACACATTCAATATACTTTTATCTCACAATTGTATTGATAATTTTTGGAATTTCTCCTTATTTGTATTTTTATAATTGTGACCGTCTACGGGAAAACCGGGCACAACGCGGCGTGCGTAATATCGAGAAAAACACATCTAGTAGTGAAGAACAAGAAATTGGCATAAACACAGTTTTGACAAACACACAATTTTAATTTAATGGCAAAAAGCTTAAAGTACAAATCGCTAGCTAAATAATAGCAATATCACTCTAAAATATATCGGCTAGATGGCATTTGTTATTGAACAAATAGACAAATAATCTTATATCCCCGGTTCCGCACCTTGTGGATAACGGGACACTCTTACTATCTCGTTTCCTCATACCAACCTAAGCTAATCACAGTACAAAGCTAGAAACGCAGAAATCTGAGAAGAACCTGCTTATGGTTTACAAAATTCTTGAACGCCGTCCCCATGATTCTTACACGCGACTAAAAGCGGGCGCGTTTTGAGCTGGAAACCTGTAGTTTATTCTATTCCCATAAACTTTTGTATTGAGTTTTGGAATAGCGCTTTCTCTCCGGTTTTGCAGTATACTGGGGAAATATTTTTAACCCCTTTGAACGAGCTTTCTAATGGACTTCGGCGAGCTTCAGGGATGCGTAACTGCTTCCGTTCAAAAGTTTTTTTTTTCTGGCCAACTTAACTTTGACAGACTATAGTTAATGCTATAGTATCTAAAGACACTGGGGTCAGCCTAAAAAGTCCTTTTTTAAGAAAAAAAAGGTAACAGCACGCTCATTTATGGAAGGTAGGTACTCACCAACTGTAACATGTCATATACCCGATTTTACATAGTTCGCCCCCAATACTATCTCTGCCATTTGCTCCCACAATAACAAGCAGGCACATCCCCGATTTACGATTGTGTTACCCAGTAAGTGTCAGCCCCCTTGCCAGCTGGACAATTAGCTTAAAAAGGTCTAAGCCTCATAAATAAAGTAGAGCAAGACTCCCGTACAATTTCTGCCTACAGTTATAATTTGCGTCATTGCTGTACTAGCTCTAAAAAAACAGAAAAAATTGTTATCTCTGCCAGGACATTAGCGTCCAGTAGCAGCATTGGTACGGTCAAATTGGAAGAATAATGCTACTGTTATTAGTGTGGGGGCTGCATATTTTGTCTGTGGCAGCAGTAACAAGTATGCTGATAATGTGTATTAGCTGTATATATTAAGTCTGAAGTTTATATAACAGTTGTATTATTCATTTGAAGGCTGTATAGGTTAGAAGATGAGTAATTTTTTACCACAATACATTTATCATTCTCTTTTCAGAAATACACAAGAGTAGTGCTGGTTATGATTACTATGAATACTACGATACATATGAGGAGAAAGACATTCAGGACGAGTACTCCGATTACAAAACAATTGTTCAAAATGATGATAGTAAATCTGTTCCAAATAACAGCTCCACATCCAGTAGAGTGGACACCACAAAGGATGACACAGGTAAGGAAGAGGAGCAAATTGTCATAGTACAGCACCCTGATAAAAAGTTTGACAATGCTCTAAACGATATACATTATAAAGATGGCGTGTTTTTAGTATACCATGATTGTGATTTCCCTAAAAACATCCCAAACGGCATAACCACTCATACGGGAATTGTAGTGAACTCCACAACTACCTACTCTTGTCACAAAGGATTTGTTTTAAAGGGGCAAAAGTTCAGAAAATGCACTAAGACTGGTAGTTGGGATGGAAAAGAACCTACTTGTGTGAAAGGTTTGTATGTATATCCTTAACCCTCAGCGTGCATGCTTATAGTTGTCATCGGATTAGTCTGTCTATCTGTCACGCTCTCATTTTGGAGATTACAGACAATTAACAAATGACTTAGGTATGAACTTACTCAGAATGGTCATTTAAAATCTTTTATTGCGCTACTTTTTTTAATTTCGGGCTGATCCTCGAGAAAACGCGAAGCTTCTGCTACCTGTGGGTATCAGCTTTTGTGGGTAACGCCCCCTAGCCTCAAGTCATAATCAGGTAAGCAGATATTTTCTTGCAGCCAGGATTTAGTTTGCTTCATGCTGGGGAAGTTAACGAGTTGAAAGTTGTGAAGTGTCACATTGAAAATGTACTATACCAGTGAGTGTTTCTGGCTAGTTTAGCTTCTTCTCCTATGAAGACAGAGTATCCAAGTACCATTTTCATTGCTCAACTATATTGATGCCTCATTAAAATAGCTAACAAATTGCTTGTTCTTTTGGAAGGAGATTAATTATTGTAGTAGCTAGGTAGTGCTTAATAGCGATGAGGGTTCGCAGGTGCTTCATTGTATTGGTAATGTAGGTTAACGGCTCTATTCCAGCCATTCAATAATTTATAATGTAATCCAAAAATCATGGACAGTGCTTTAGATCCCTATTATACTGAGCCATTCAGCCAGAAATTTTGGGAGAAACAATCCAAGAAAATTAAATTTCTCTCTTAGGAATGTGATATATTTTACAGGATTTGAATGGCATTAGCTTAACTTGAAGGATACTGTGATTATACCACCAGTATCAGTAGCAAACTATGCCAGGCTTGAGCCCCATGACAGAAAAAATTTTTTTCAACACTTCAGTCATTTCTTAGTTCTAACAGCTAATAATGTGTACCTAATTAAAATTTGACTCTGGGTCTAAATGTTTTTTTTTTTATATTCTTTATTAAGGGTGGCCGCACACCGCCTACGCAATTTTTTGTTGATGGTTGCTATGCACGATTACTACTATTGTATACTTACAGGGGCTTCTCCACTACTACACAAGGACAAAGTACCTGCCGAAGGAGCCGCTCACTAATTTTAGAGCGAATCTGGAAGAAATATCAGGAAATATCGGGGCCTGGTTATAAAACTTTGTAGCAGTTTTTTGGAGCGGTGCGGTAAGTTGGAGTTCCGCAATTTGGTGCACTACTAGCCGAGCCGATACTCTACTGCAAGACAACGAGTTATTCTCCATTTCAATATTACTTCATGATTTATTCGCAATTTTTTCTATTTATAAGATATTGAAAAATTCTCTACGTGGTGCAGTTCATTTTTTTTTGGTTTACCCGTGTGTAAAATTTTTATGTCGTTCTCATTATTAGATTCCAAGAAAAACTGTTACAAAATTTGGAACTTTAATTCCACTCGCAATTCTTAAGAAATAGCCCCACCCCCATATCTCGTACTACGAGTACGCGAGCATTTTTTTTTTCTCAATTAGTTTGTATTGGTTCTAAAAAAGAGCCCGCCTATATCAAGAGTAAACAAACATCAATAGAACAATAATAAGAGAGTCAGAAGAGAGAGCAGTTTATTGTAGATAGCCAGAGGTGAAGGTATTAGATCTGCGCATCTTGGGAAGTCTTCGCTCCGCAGAAATCGAGCCTGGTGGATCCATCCGCTTGAGTTCAGGTGCGCAGAGTCCGGAGAACGGCTACTGGAGGAGAGGCAGCCTGGCGCACCTTGCGGCGTGAGCTCAGACGACATATGGAGAGTTGCTATAAACGAATATGAGACAACAAGAAGCTAATTTAAAATACCACAACTTTGCAAATTATACTTCTGCTACTACTGCACGATTGTTTCTGCTCGCGTATTATCGAATGGTGGGATATTGGCGGGGAATAAATTAATGTCCGGATCTACGGGCGGTGCGCGTTGCTATGTGCGGCCATGCTTAAAGAAGCCTTTGTAGGGGAGAGAATAATGTAATGAATGAAGGCAGGGAAAAAAATTGTGAAGTTTATTCATGATTTAAAATTTACTGCTTAACTTTTTGGAGTTGTAAATACAATGTATAATTGTATTATTCTATATCAATTGTATTTGTTTTGCAGCTAAAGATCAAATCATAACAATGAATGTGTGGACTGCACTTACATTTATTATTGCAAAGATATTCCTTCAGAATTAAAATATTTTTAAAAAGTTATCTATATTGTGTCAATGCATGTGTGCTTGCTGAAGAGGTTTACTACAATAGCTTACAAAAAAATCTAGCTAGTATAGTGGAGGTGAATACACAAATAAAGAATAATCATGAGTTCTGACTTTGACAAAATTTTGCAAATAAGGAATTATGACAAAGTAGCTATCAGTTCAGATATAGTAAGTGAGGAGTTACTCCTCTTTCAACCTGGAAGCTTAAAACCTTTTGTAATTGTCAAAGTTCTATTTGCTATTTTATACATTACTACACAACATTTAGTCTATGTGACAATATTTTATGCTAAAATTCGTGACATGACAAAATAGTAACTAATTATTACAGTTAACATTCTTTGTGAGCATACAAAGTGTGTTTGTCTGGCTATGATGATAAATAGAAAACAAAACTAGGTATAATATAGTTCAATAATAATAATATAAGTATTCTACGACAACTAAATACTGATACAAGTAATTCCTTTAACAGTAGCTATCATGATAAAGTTTTCTATAAAATGACTCTTTCTATTATATATACTATAATTATATGATGTGTATTCACTGTACACTTCACATAAATTGTAGTCTGCATGCATCAATGCTAGCACAACAATGACTTACATTTCACACAGCGAGGTAAATTTCCTTCCCACTCACCATACCTGCTACATTTTCTATACATAGCTGTAGTTCCAAAGTATCCTTCTAGGCATTCATAAATAGCCACCGCTTCCTCATTCTCTCCAATGACTTTCACACTAGCAAATGCGGCTCTTTCAGGTGGGGAACAGCTGATATTTGTGCGAGTTGGGCCACTAACACGTTTACCTCTAAAGATGCTATGACCGTATGTGTTAGCTCGAGATCGGCTATTTCTTTTAAATAGAGAATTTGCAGCTCCTACTCTACCGGGTGAGGTATCTCTAACGTCATAATTATTCACGTCATTCTCGTCTTCTTCAAAGTTGAGATAAATGCTATCACCGTAATGCCCTCTCGCCAAACCTGAAGAATCATTTCTAGCTGTAGTAGGATAGGGGGGTTTGTACACTTTATTGTCAGAATATCGGTATGTACCAGTATTAAATAAGTATTTTAATAAGGGGCTAATTTTGGAAGTACTTCCGGTAACTCTATTACTCACGTCATGGCCGTGTTTTCTATTTTTCTTATGTCGGAATAAGTCTGGTTTGTGGCGATCATATGAAGACTGGGAGTTTCCTTTTGGCTCATATTTATACTGAGATAAAAATGGCCAAATTTCTCCTACTGTATTTGGTATGGTGTGGGCATTAAAATGTTTGTTCCAGTTAGGTTTAAAGGGATCGATACTAGTTGATGGTTTGACTCTTGCAGTTTCATCAATAGCATATTTTGAATTAAATAAATGATCTATACCCAATGCATTAGGTTCTTCTCTATTTTTACTTTGCTTTGGCATTAAATTCTTGTCATTCCTTGATACTTTCCCAAATAATTGTGAAAATGTATTCAATTTATTACTAGACATCACAAATGAATCGTCAAGTTTTTTTTCTGGGTTAGTTACATATTTGGGAGTAGTTACTTCACTCAGGATCTGGTCAAAATTATCTGATCTATTATTAAAGGGGGAAATGTTCTGCTTTGTATCAAATTGCCTATTGTTAGACATATCATTGAGCAGCTTGCCAGCCCATGACTGGAAGTTTTCATTTCCATCCTCTGAATAGTTTTCATAGATTACTGCATGTACAACACCAGCCATAATTAGTGGAGAAAGCAGACTTACTAAATCAGTAAAATAATCACAAATAATTACATGATGTAGTTATTTATGCAATTTTATAGATACATAATTATGCATACATTATGTAATGTCATAAATAACATTAGTTTTTGACAACATAGTAAGTCACTAGAGCTAATTATACTCTCCAGATGCCTGACAAGAATCTGACACCTGGAATGAATAGTAATAAGCATGTTCAGCTAATATGTTAGTGGTCTGGCATCTTTATTGAGTCCAGTGTGGTAAAGTGTAGTTGGATATTTGAGCCTCTGTGCTAAGTGTGCTTAGATTTGACCCCAGAGTTTTAAGGTGTGGCTGTATTAATAACTGTAGCTGGTCTGCAACTATCCTGTACCAGAAAGTTTAACTTGTGATCAGGTGATGATACTTGTCATCACACTTCAGGGGCGGATATGGGGGTCTTGGCTGGTGTAGTACCAACATGTAATTACTTATTGATATGCTGAGTCCGGATTTTTGCTGTTCGTCCATATCCTTCTAATATAACTGACCAAACATGGTAGTGTGCCAGAGCAGAGCAAGTATGGCATTAGTTCCTGACAGAATAGTATTGTATTTAGTGGTTATTCAATTTTTTTATGGCGGACCAATTATAACTATGTAACTACTTTTTATTAGCCAGAATGTATTTGTAAGTTTCATTTTTTCTCATGAAATCAGTTTTCATTCTTTCGCTATTTCACTCTTTCTTAAGAAAGAGCCACCCTCCAATAAAGAATCCTAGATCACCTCTGCACTTTAATATGCAAATAACCAAATCACAAGTGTGCTATTGCAAAGCAACTAATGTGTGCCATAATGTGGACTTTTTTTTCCTGCTTGGTTCTGAGGGCTGCAATTTCGAAAGAAACCCTTTACCTAACCTTGGTGATTGAGATCTTTATGGTTGAGCATTCTAGTTATGACCATGTCCTTGGACTAGTAAGACTGAGGCTATGTTACTTAATAATGGTCTGGCTTGGAACAATACTTCGAGTTAAACAACTAGACTCTGGATGAAAGGCTTACCACCAGACAACCAAGGTATAAAATTGTGATAGCTAGCGGGATCAATCATCTCAAGAAGGTTGGAATGCATGCTAATGATCATTAGTAGTCTTACTACAAATTCAATGAACTATCTCTATTGACATTACTACTACCCAATATTTTAAGCGGATTTATTCTAAGATAAAACTTATTGGACTATGTATAACTAAACTGTTACTAGTGTTGTTTTAGTCAACTAAAACTATGACCCAAACCCCTTAGTTTTGGGGTACTTTACTTTTGGTAAAAATGACTAAAACTAAGCTGTGAGAACATGAAAAACTAAAACTAAATATTTTAGAGGACAGTAAATTCGATAATAACTAAAACTACCAGTAGAGTGGATGGCAAAAAATTTTTATTGTGAACAATTCACCTAAGTTATGCAATTACTAAATGAAGGTATAAATTTTCATCAAGTAAATATTCTCTAAACTGTATAAAAAAAATCATACTTTATTTATAAAATCTTAGATTTCATAGAAATATGTTTTTTAAGTTATTTGGGAGAACTATCTGTACTCCTTCCTTTAAGGAGTCTCATTATTCAAGAATTTGAGTGACAACATAAATTTACTAGAACTAAGTTGGTTGATAGTGATAATTAACTAAATCTTCTACATGATATTGAAGAAAAACTAAACTAACTATATCTTAAGGGAGAATTTGGGGAAAAACTAAAACTAAAAAGCATTTAAGATATTTCTTAGTATGAATAACTAAAACTAAGAAAGTCTGGAATCGCTAAACCAAAACAACACTGCTGTTTACCACATAAAATATTCTGAACTGTTTCCATTTGTTTTATTTTCATATTAATTTGTTAACGGCACCACTTAATAGAAATTTTAGAGCACGCTAGCGCAAAAATTTAATTAATGATCTAAGTCCTTTTTAATTATTTTTTACTTGAAAAAATATTAGCGCTAAGCGAGGAAGTTTGCTGGTTGTTGTTGTTTAAGCTTGCTAAACCAAAGTGTTAAAAATTATGGCAACCTTTAACTTCAATAAAGCTAAATTTTAAAATACATACAAGCAACCTGTGAGAACTGTACAATATATTTACAGTGAAAGTATTTGTAAAAGGTTAATAAATATGCTGGGAATGTGTCAACTAGAGTGAGCCATAAAATAAACATATAACAATTAAAGAATTTTAGGCCTTACTGTAAACAGGGTCAAGTGTCTCACCTGGTCAAGTAGCTCACCCGTCAAGTAAGTTCTGTGTCGTTTATGTCATTTACAAAATTAAAAGCGGTTTCAATGCCGATTTTGAGGGGTGGAATTAGTCTAATCGACAGTATTTAATATTGCAGCAAATATCTGGGGTGTACTTCCACTATATTTTAAACCAAACCTTGCACCATTACCTAATACTGGACCATTACAATATGCAACCGGGGAAACGCAGCCGCTGACCTCCCAGTTTCATTAACCTTGCGTGCCCCGCACGTAAAGGGGTGGGGTACTGGGGGAAGGAGAGTGCCCGTAACTTTCGCCGGGTGTTCTTGAAATTGTTCTGGAACATTGGGACACCCAATCAGGCGACCCTTGAAACTCCAACTTCCTGCACTCTACTGCGCTAGTACGCGCTCAGCTGTCATTGTGCGCAGGTCTACTAACCGAGTCACAAAAACGGAATTAACAGCATTCTGAAATTTCAAGTTGACCGCTAGTTAATGAGACCTGACCCAACTCCCCTCCACCCACCCCCCCCCCCCCCCCCCCCCCCCCCGCAACATTCTAACTGTAGATCATATGAGGATGTGGTTGCCTCTGAGGATATGCCTTTCAGCTGTGTTTGGCAGTGCTAGTAAAGTATCAATAGATAATGTCAATTCCAAGAGATCTGACTAGCGTAGCCTATTTAAAAGAGTAATAGTGGATTTTAAAATAATAATAGATCGTCTAAAAAGAATATAAGGTAAATATGTCAAGAATACAAGAATTGAATAACTAAGCCAAGTTGCTCTAACAAGCGTTTATATCCCAAAGCTGCAGAAAAAGTGGCCTACACATTTTATGTGGATGACTATTTATCAGGGGCAGGAACACCCAATGAAGCAAAGGAACTGTATTGCGGAATTGAGGAGGAGCTAATGAATTGAGGACAATTCCAACTGCGAAAGTGGCACAGTAACTCATGTGAGCTGCTTCAGATCATACCAGACAATTTTAGGAGGCCGAGCCTGAACTAGAGTTTGCAGAACCTGCTGACCATCACAGCACCTTAGGAATCAGTTGGGACACTCAAACGGACTGTCTTTATGTGGTTGCTCCTCACTTATGAGCAGTGAGATTATTAAGACTAAACGTCAACTTACAGCTTTATTTACAGCATTGTTCGCACATATGATGTCATTGGTTGGCTAAGTCCCTGCACTGTAGTAGGGAAAGTACTTCTTCAGTGACTGTGGTGGAATGGAATTGACTGGGATGAAGAAACCCCTAAATAAATTGTGGATGATTAGACACAGCTGGAAGCCGAACTCTCTCAACTTTCTACCATATGTAGCATAGCTAAAGTTGATTGTATGGGCTACCCACACCCCCTGCTGATTAGCAGCTGCTCTAACCTAGTTGAGTAGCTACACAAGAGGAAGGTAGCTGTAAAAACCAGGAAAAGTGACAAGTTATTAGCAGGTTGCTGTAACTACCAGGGTAATGAGCTTGCCCAGTACAGCTTGAAATAACACCCATGAAATGCATGAAATATCTTGAGTTATTTCATGGGTCATGCACCTAAAGATATCATTGTGAAGATATCTAGAATGGAATAAATAAATACTTAGCAAGGACGTTTTTCTGGCAGGACATGACCTTCCAATATATATATATTTATACCATGGTTGCTGCGGTAACACCCATGGATTAAAAGTGATATTTTCCCGGTGATTTTTCCTGGGGCTATGATATTTTCCCGGTGTCAAGCGAATTCTTCCTGGGGCTATGATATTTTCCCGGTGTCAAGCGAATTCTTCCGTGTTTACGGCCCAAAATTAAAATTCAATTAAAATTCAATTGAAGCACGCCAGAAAGTTTACTTTAGCAAGTTTACTTTAGCAAGTTTGCTTTAGCATTGTAGCTGCCAGCTGTTATCTCCAGATCTAACTCTACCTGGGCTGCTCAGCAGTAAGCAGTAAAGCAGCTAGCTGTGGTAAACTCCTGTGGTATGAGAGCGGCAGGAGAGTTATATGTGGTAGGGCTGGTCCCATATAGGTGGATATGAGAGAGTAGTAGTAGCAGCAACTATGGTATAAAACAGTTGTGCCATGGCAACATCGGGGTTATGGAATATCACCGCCCTTATCCCTCGGGCTTCGCCCTCAGGATCGGGACAGTTATATTCCATAACCCCTCGTTGGCCATGGCATAACTATTACATATTATATATATATATATATATATATTACTGAAGAAGTAAATTTTCCATGAAACATTAATAGCAATGTATTTTCATTGTCATAAATTCGTCCTTTTTTCTTGCACTTCTCTTTTCAAGACTGGGAATAATTTCCAATTCTTCATTTGCTTCTATAATTTTGTTGTAAAGCAGGGTAAATATTAGTATCTGATGTTCAGGGCTTACCTTCTATCTTGCTTTGCTCTTTGATTGGCTGAAGCCAATATTTCCACCCAATTTTATATATATGGAGAGTATAGCCAGCAGCATTGTGATTGGCTGGATAATGAAAGTAGAGCAAAATCATTCACATTTTGTATGAAAAACTTACAACATTACTTGAAAGTTCTCATATTCTAACATATGTCATAATTGGCAGTTAACTAGGGAACTTCTTTAGCTATATGAACATAATATTGCCATATTCGACTAGATAACGGATGGATAATCTGAATTAATGGTAGGACTACAGAACAGGTTTGACAGGTTCAACCTGTAATGTGAAAACAAACAAGTAAGACATGTTTTCTTTACAAATGCAGTTGCCTGACAAATAATATAATATTGAGATCATTAGCATGAACACAAATAATGCTCTAATTTAATGAAGTATCAAAATTACTTTTCCAGGTATTTATTGTATATCAAATGAGGGCATTTCATGCACCCTTTCAATGTTCTGTATCTGTAGCATAAATGGCGGGCAAGCTAACCAAGTCATACATGAAGATTATTGGACAGTAGTTTAATTTTATACACACTGAAGTATTACATTACTATCTAAGGAAGAAAGAGCTTGGAAGCTCTTTTTTTTTTTATGGTTTATCAACTTTATTATACTCTTGTAGAAGTTAGTAGTCTTTATCAAGCACAAGAAGTTGTAGTGCATTAACAGTACATGGTAACTCAGCACAAGAAGTTGTAGTGCATTAACAGCACATGGTAACTCAGCACAAGAAGTTGTAGTGCATTAACAGCACATGGTAACTCAGCACAAGAAGTTGTAGTGCATTAACAGCACATAGTAACTCAGCACAAGAAGTTGTAGTGCATTAACAGCACATGTTAACTCACCTGCTAATTGTATTCATAAATACAGGTTAGATGGAACAAGATTGGAAGAACTAATGAAAGATTTCTTAAAGGTAAATTTTCATTATAATAACTGCTCACTAACCACTCTCGAGACACTCTAAATATAAATTGTATTGCCCTAAGTTATGTAACTCTATTCTGTAATAATTGAAGAATTTCTAATTAATATTTTAGTAAGTTAAGATCCTGGAAATACTTCTGAAATCATCGTAATTTTATTTTACCATTTTATTTAGCCTGGCCCAAATGTACTGTCAAGTGAGTAGTGGCAAGCACTTCTGTCGGCTCAGAATCACAGAAAGCCTGAAAGTTTATACTAACTGGTGCTGGCTGGTACTACAATGACACATGCTCATCAGCTGTATAGTATATTGTATAACTAGTGATGTGCTTGAGCACAAATGGCGAGCGAGCCTAAAGACTATACTATTTTTATATTAATGATTTTGACTTCTAACACTGAAGCTACTGAAAATAAGGTCCAGTTTTTTAATTTCGCATACACGGTAATGGGATTTCAGTGTCCATAGTAACACTCTCTGCAACTGCTTGAATTGAAAGGTAAAAAAACAACACAAACAATACACGTTATTTAAAAAGTTTCTTTGTGATATTCTTTAGCTAAGTAGTGGTTGTAACACACAATGCTTTGACACAACTGGACATGCACCTACACAGACTTACCTTAGCGGTAGTATAGTGGACAATGTATTTTCAAGTAAATACTGTTGCGCATGGCTTATAACCGTGACAAAGAGCGCATTGACTTACCACCGCCACTAACTCGAATAGAAATGTGAAGTCCCTTAAGTTTTCAAGTTTTAACTGCACCCGCAAAAGAATTCAAAACGGTAAACAATTCAATTTCTAGGGTGATACGGGTACTGATCGATAAACCAGAGGATTATGTTATTAGTGCAATTTGGGACGGGGCGACACATAACTAAACAAAAACGCGAGGGTCCAAAGTACAAAATTGACTCATACCATACATCCTTAAATATCTACAAATAAACTAGTTGGTTGTTGTGCTTGAGCACAAATGGCGAGCGAGCCCTGATTAGTAGGTATAACATAAAACGTTTTACTATGTTTTAGCTTACTTCATGCAAACACTTTATAATAGCAGTTAGACATTTGATTTCAGCAAACAAATACAAAATCACTCTCTTACCTTATTAATGGTAACTTTTGTAGTATCAAACATCTGCCATTCTGATAATCTCAATCACCAGTAACTCTTGAACAAGCTCTCAGCTACGATAAATAATAAACCAGTGTTATTATTTGTAATTTTAGCCAACAAATTAATATGGAATTACTACTTACATCATTCTTGAGTATTGATAACTTATGTAGTATCAAATTGAAGTTACTTTGACCATCTGAATTACCTTGAATTCTTGACAACAAGCTCTCACTTACAAAAACAAAAGACAATCAATTTTAGCACACAAATACAAAATTACTTTCTTACCTTATTTTCTTGAGCAGTGGTAACTTTTGTAGTACCAAATTTGAGCCAATCTGACTATTTGAATTTACCAGTCACTGTTGACTAGCTCTTAGCTACAAAAAAGAAAGGCCAGAGTTAATTTTGCATATTTAGCTAACAAATATGGAATTGCTTACTTATCTCAGCTTCCCTCGAGAAGTAGTAGCTTCCATAGCATTAATACTACGGCATTCTGACTACCAACGGCTCTTGACAACCAACAACCGGCACTCCGTATCCCCCCCATAAAACGGCGAAGTTTTGAAATTAAGTCTGGAAAAGGGTCTTCAATGCCATAGTAACCTGTCGAATCAACTTGTTGTGTCTTGAAAACAAGCGTTTTAGCAGGAATTTTCTCATACTTTGGAGCTTAAGTATAAAGTAAGGTTTGCTTAATGCTGTAGTTTCAGAATAAACTGGAGTCAAGCCTAAATAGCCGTGTTTTTAGGAGAAAAACGTTCTCCGCGCGCGCGTTTAAAGAGCATACGTACCATCCATACATACATACATATATA
>WLWD01003753.1_pt1 | contig 35312 bp, 15 predicted proteins | sample 6712731 | NCBI WGS metagenome assembly WLWD01 (sample SAMN12718690, study PRJNA576275) | sponge metagenome | isolation source: marine sponge | host: Mycale hentscheli | place: New Zealand: South Island, Marlborough, Capsize Point | collected 2014-11-01 | reverse complement strand
ATACATTAGCATTTTTATGTAACACAATACTGTCTCCCTATCACCGATTCATTGATGTTCAGATATATCGATTAAAATTTGTGGGTCAAAAATGTGTGCGTTCTCTAAGGTAATCACTGGTGGGTGAGGCTAATACAATAGTGGTGGATGCGGCTAAATAATTAGTGGTGGGCGTGGCTATGGTCCTTATGAAGCTCCTCTGGAGAAGTTGATGTCAAAGAACAATACACAGGCCCTAAACATAATGATACCTCTAATCAGGCAAGAAATGAAAGCTAAGGTAAGAATTGTTCTAGGCAGAGGATAGAAATACACCAGTCAAAATAAAATAAGGATTGACTAAGTTAGATTGTCTATTACATACACCCAGTCTATTAGACAAGCACTATCACTTGACTCTGCTGCACTTGTACACTAAACATAAGGACATCCCATGGAATGTCCCATGGGATCGTGGGATGGGATGGACATTTTATGGCATTTCTGGACACCTATGGGTATGTCAAACAGCACAATAACCAAGAAGACAAACCACCGCCACTGATCTAATAGGAAAAAAGTCCAGGAATTTTGTAGACTTAACTGCATCCCGTAACATAACCTAGTTATGCAAACCAACCCTTTACCTGACCGCTATGCTGGGAAAGGGTGTGGAACTTCCAACATATACATTTTGTTTCATTCATTATTTTACCTTGAACAGCTTATGGTGTGGTTAGCTCCATTGCGAAAACCTGACCATTATGTAGTTTTTAAAATTAATTTGTGGTTTATGCCATTTTAAGTAACTCGGCACTTTTAGTCCCGGTCTGCCTCTCGACTCTGTACTGAAGAAAAATTGTATATTTTTCTAGCTTATTGATGCAGTTTTGAAACCATCAATTTCATAAGAATTTTTCAAACATCAAATTTATTACTACAAGAAGCAAGTTCTGAACACTTATTATCTACTCTGCAGCATTTTCATTCCAGCCAGCAAAACAATATTCACAACTGAAACAGCTTGGAGGTATGTTCAGCATAATCAAGTCAACCAACCAACCACAATTAGAGACAGTAGAAACCATGTTAAGGCACCAAATTTTAATAACATTTTTAAAGAACGAAATACGTACAGTGAAAGTTTCAGATCACCTCAGCATAGAGGTTGGGTAAAGGGTCTGATCAGTGAGACCAGTCAGAGACAATCTAATTCAAAAGGGTAAATCATTAAATTTCCTAAGATGATCAGGTAAAGATTGATAAAAAGATTTCCATTCAGTGGAGTATGGGAAGGAACCGACCACCAAGTGAATGCAATGTGAGAGTTAAAGTACAAAAAAGACATGTACATCCAAGCATATTTGCTCACCAATAATAATAATAATAAATGACAACATCAACAACAATAATAACAACAACTGCTATTCTTCAGCCCCTAGCTTACTATACGAAACATCACAGTCGGGGAGTTGTACTTCAGTATACATATTGAGGCTAAGAAGACTTAATTATGAGAGGAATTAGTAACTTAACACTGGTGGACATTACTGATGAATGAAGTGATAAAAGCATTAACCACAGTCTCCAATTGTATGCCAAGCCTTAGCTGGAAACTCCAACTAAGTAATTACTGTTCTGTACTCACATAACTAAACTGTTGCTACATGTGCTTATTACCATGTGACAAGAGTCCAAGTCCTACACATACTTCACTCTATGTAACTGATGCATATCATGCCCTGTGCAAGTATACCTTAAACTAATAACATGTTCCTTCACCAGACAATGGCAATATTAATGAGACCAACAACCTATCCCTAGGCTATACAAATACACATTCCCCCCACCCCAAACAGCAGCCACTGGAAAGTCATTATTAGTCACATAAATAACTTATACACTGGCCTTCATTATAAAATGTTTTTATCTCAAATAAAACTGATACAAATGGGTCAATATACTTCCACGAATAGACTTCTTGTATATGAGGGGGAGGGGCACAATGTTTAAGCCATTCACCGGCACGTCATCTCCAAACAAAATTGAAACAAATAGGACATCACACCTCCATAAATAGAGGCTTAACTTATTGGGCATACCAATAATCACTAGCTTGAGTATGTGCACACACATTCCCTAATTAGGCACCACCTTAATAAAGAATAATAACACATGTCACACAATTTTGGTTACCATCCATCAAATAGCATAATGGTTAGTGTGTTTTCGGTACTCACTTCCACATTGAGCAACTTACGTGCTGCGAGAAAATTCAGCCTTGCTGATAAATATCCAGGGGTGTTCAAAGGAGTCACCACCTACTTCTATGTCCTAAAGTCACATTAAAATAGTAATGTAATAGCATCTAGAGAGTGTGTGTGAGGGGGGGAGGTAATAACCGCTTTTTTACTGGATGGTACTATAAAGTCATGAGACGAGCAGAAAAGGCTACACTAGTATTCAACCATAAATTTCTGGAATATCCCACCGAACTATTTTGTTTCAACAAAAATCGATGAGATACTGAACAAAACTCCAAGTAAAATGGCACTCACAATTAGTTTTATTCTGTTAATTCCATTATACCTCATGCACATTAACGCCACGTAGTTTAGAACGCCTATTCTTGCCCCATCGATTAGTCTGACCAGGTTTCCCCATCCCCACGCAGAGCTACTCTCCCTCCTTTTCGTCCACAAAGAGCGCGCGCAATAGATCAGCACATATGACGATCGCTGAGTTTACCTAATCTGACTGGGCGGTGCCTATAAAGTTGCTATAGTTACGAGTGAAGTAAAACTAACAACGAACGGAACTTATTCGGGTATGTATATTATTAGCTAGCGTATAAAAATAACATGAATTTCTCTAGCTAGTGAATCAATAATTGTCAACTAACTGTCTAAAACTCAATCACTGAATCTTAGCGTATTGTGCTAGCTATACTAGCTAACTCTCTTGCACTACATCTCCGTTCTCCAAACGTAAAGGAAAAAGTATCACTATTATTTTGTTGCCAGTGTTTTTAACATAACTTAGTAGATTTACAGTCTTTAGTTAACAAATTGGCAACATCAAGTGAATAAAATTATATCTTACAAATTCATAGATGATTGTGCCACTATAATACTTGTATTTATAGTTGGGTAACCTGCATAGAGAAATTATACAGATATTACAGATATAGCTAGTAGACTTGCCTTGATATGGATTACCGTAAATAATAGCAGCAGGTGTTATTAGTGGCATAAATGTGTGGGTGTGTTGCTTTTACATGTGGCTATAAATAATATGTAAGCTAAAACATGCACTTGACTTTTTCATGCTTACTTATGATAATGCTCAATTCCCTATTAATGCAATAAACCTTACCTATAGTAGTAGCTACTGATGCTATCATCTCATGGGTACCTAACATAGGGTTGTATATCCTATTCAGCATCTACACTATTTGATTATCTGGCATTTGAGTAGTCAGCAGTTTGATCTGTGTAGGTAGGAAAATACTTGGAGTAAAGCACTTGCACAGCTACATGTGTGCATCTGAAATATATCACTAAGGACTGTTATTTATTTTAAAGGAGTTCTTATCTTACAGCTATAGCTATTAGTAACACTTGTTGTTATACTTATAACAGAAAAATGAAATTCAAAGTCTGATTATTTGTCCCATGCCCACTCCAAGACTGCTGCTGCATACCAGCCACAAGATTTAGGAGAAGATACTGCATTGCACTGCATAACTATAACTGCACCTGACAGTTTAATGACAATTTACTGGTTGAATTAAGATGGTGGGTCTCTCAACAACTATTGATGACCCACTTCTGCACTTGAGTTTTCACTCTGACCAGCTTTTCACTGTAGCATGTACTTCACTATGCAAATAAATGTCTCAGCACTTGCCCTATGTTCCATGGAACCAGCATCCCATCAGATCTCAACAGACAAGATGACACTGTACTCGTGACTGTATAAGTCAGATAATTTTAGTGCTATTTTCATCATTCACCTATTTATGTGAGGCAGAAGAAATTCCTATTTTAGCGGAACGCATGTAAAATGGCATATACGTCTTAAATTTTAATAACAAATAATTTATTAACATATTATATATATATCATAAAATGAACACAATGAAACAATTCAGTATTGATAACAGTAGCTATGAACTTGACAGGACACTATCCCACAGAACTAATGGTACTGTTAGCTCCTGCAGCCGACGATTCCAAAGAGCCATTTTCAAGTTGCTAAAAAAGAAAAAAGATGTAACTGATATTTACTACCTACACACACAACACTGCTATTTACAGCCATTGTAAAAACAGCTGTTATGTGGCAGTACACAGCCATTGAATGTGTTAATAAAATATTTTATCATCATTTTTATGAAAATACACACTCAAATAGGAGCCATCAGAAATAGAGACTTACTATACACACAAAAAGAGTCTGAAGAAGTGAGTACCTGAAGAAGTGAGTACAACAATGCAGTACTTGATACTGAGGAGAAAGGGACACTAGGACTCCACCCTCACACTAAACTGAGTTCTTCCTCCCCCAAACAGAGGTGTCCACACACCCCCCAAAATAACATTCCCCCCAACCCCCTTTCTCCGCCCACAAAAACCTCCTCACTATATTGTTTAAAGTAGACAACAACAAAAACAACAAAAAAATTCTGCAGCTACAATGAAATGTTCTGGTTTAGATGTCCAATAACATTAAATAATATTGAATATGGGTAGTGGGTGAAGAAGTCTGGATCAGAAACTCAAATTGGTGAGGTTTTTCTCTGCAACAAAAATGCACTGGAAGTGCAGTAGCAAAGGTAAAGGGTTAACAGGCCATGGGGTAGGGAAGGGAGCATGTGTAGTAGAGAACGTGTGGGCCATGGGTTGGGAAGCTCCAATAAAAGCACAGTGCAGCCCGCGTCACACAGCAAAGGGAGTTAGACAGCGGACAGCTAGCAGGGTTTGATACAGAGGGGGGGAACCCTGGGATTTCCCCCCCTTGAGCAGAGTTTACCCCCTATGATTTTCACATACTTATTAAAACATACAAAAAATACTTTTCCTCCCAACTTTTCTTGTAGGTAAGCCTAGATTTGTACAATTTCTTCAGGCTAGCCTTTGAATGCTTTAGGTTGGAGCTTAGTTTGGGATTGCCTCAGTTCATCTTTATATTACGTCCCTCTGCTGCACTTCTTCCCTCTGCTGCACTCCTTCCCTCTGCTGCACTTCTTCCCTCTGCTGCACTTCTTCCCTCTGCTGTACTTCTTCCCTCTGTTGTACTTCTTCCATCTGCTGTACTTCTTTCCTCTGCTGCACTTCTTCCCTCTGCTGTACTTCTTCCCTCTGCTGTACTTCTTCCCTCTGCTGCACTTCTTTCCTCTGCTTCCCTTCTTCCCTCTGCTTCCCTTCTTCCCTCTGCTGCCCTTCTTCCCTCTGCGGCCCTTCTTCCCTCTGCTGCACTTCTTTCCTCACCTCTTCTCTCTTCCTCCCTCGCCTCCTCACTCTCTCTCTGCTGCACTGCTCGAATCTGTTCCTTGTGTTCCACCGATTCATAGCTATCACATTTACTTTTTTTTGGTTCGGATTCACTTCCTTTGGAGCCACAAGGTCTCTTTTTCCTAAAATACTTTCTGATATCCATTAGCTACTACTCAGCAACTTCTACAGTCTGCCAAAGCAACAAATATACCCTTACCAACCAGGAAGCTGCTTCACAATGACCAGTGCTAAAAGCAACTTTCAAACTGGAACTGGTGATCCATAAAATGATACACCTACTCCTTTCAAACTAGAAGGATAACCTATTAGGAGTCTGGCTTAATTAATGTCAGAGCTATTCAGCTTTCAAAATGAGCAAAGCTGTTTATTAGAGGTAATCAATTGATCAATACATAAATATAATAAAATAAGTTTAATTTCCTTACCTTACTAGTATTGCAAGGACAAAAAAAATAAAACTATAAGGTCGCTATTTGACTTTCCCCCCCCCTAGCAAAAAATCCTGTATCAAACCCTGGCTAGTGGCAAAGAACCCCACCCACCCACACCACAGTAGTTTCAATAAGACTAGGACATAAATAGGAAGGAGTTGGTGCAGTACACATCACTGGAGGGAAAATAAAAGTCAAAGTGGTAGGACGAGGACCACCTCTCAGGGTGCTGCCAAGTAGGCGTATAATGGAGCGCCAAGTAGTAAGCGGTACGACTGAGGTTAGTTAGGACTTATTAGACAGTTCATTCAATTTATCATTCAAATCAACTCTAACAACACGACCCTCACGTGACCCCTTATTGAGCATGACTCAGCAAGTAATTAGGCGTGGGTGACATAAAAATAAAATAAACGAATGAGATGAGTGTACAAATGACATAATTGATTAACTTTTATAGTCTGCAGCTCATAGAAGTGTGCATGTGTGTGAGTCTGTGTAGTGTCCACTTGAGTATTACATGTGTGTATGTGTATGTGTGTATATGCATGTGTGCATGTGTGTGTGTATGCGTGTGTATGCATGTGCGTGTGCATGTGTGTGTAGTGTTGTGTGTGTGTGTGTGTGTGTGTTGGTAGGAGAGGGGGAGGGGGTTTGGAGGGTTAGACTTCAGAGTGTTTCGCAGGAGTAATGAACACTCACTATCATTGGGTGGACCAGTCATGTGGCTACAAAGACTATCATAACTATTCAATTACACAGAGGAATTACCAGCTGAAGCTACTTCAAAAATAAAATAATAAAATTACATAAGTGAGTCACTTCACGGAATATTTTAAAGCCACCACAAGTGATAACATGTTCTACAATTAAGTAGACAGGGATTTTTAGCCAATTGTAAGGGGTTTAGGCTCCTGCCTCCTCCCTTCCAAAGTTGTTGTAATCTTAGTGGAGAAATTTACTCCAAATATTCATCAATTTCCTGAAAATGACAAACCCCTTTCAGGGCTCCATACAGGATTTTTTTCTGGGGGGGGGGAGGAGGTAATGCTAATATTAGCTGCTTTATCCACTGTTAAAATTCAGAGGTATACGGGGATTTTTTCAGAAACATTTAAACTTTTGAACACACTCCTCGTCCTTCCTTGGAACAGCATCAGTTGAAAGATCTTCCAGCTACATATGAAGCTCATTAAGACCCGTATACGCAGCAGTATCACTGACTAAAACCTTCGTCAGCTCGTAAGAATTGCCATTGAGGCCCTGAACTTTCGGCTGTAAACTTGGATGAAGTTCTAGAGATTTTCAAACAAAAAAGTAGAAGAATTGTGCTTTGGTTTACATTTTTTAATAATAAAAAAGAATTTGCTCTGAGTTACCATTTATAATTATAATTAAAAATTCAGATTTCTTGGGAGGTGGGGGGGAGGGGGGGAATTCCAGGGCCACCCCCCTCTGTATGAAGCCCTGCCTTTAAAATGTTGACTTTGCCTACCTAAAATTTCATTTGGCAACACTCCAACACATTGCCACACCCACCATAGCAAAACACCTGCATATGACCATGCCCACCATGGCAATACTCCCACACATGACAACAATCATTAATGACCTTAGCAATGACCACACCTACAATTCTACTAGGCAATAATCTAAAACATTGCCACACTCCTCCCCTCCCCCCATGCCCCATGACCGCACCTACCACAGTAGTACACCCACACAGACCACACCTATAATTTGACCATGTCAATGACCACACCCACACAACAATGATTCCACCCCTCCCACATATAGCCAACCATCTTGGTGATAATTCCACTCCTCCAATCTGCAGTACAAGCAAAAGAATGGCTACAGCTGGCACAACTTTATAATAAGATTAATATGATGTTGCCGCAGGGATTAATTATGGGAAGAGGAGGGGGGGGGTGGAACTTGGGCAGTAGCAAAACAATTATTAATTGCAATAAAATTGCCTCAATAGCACACTACAAAGTAGGGAAAAAACTATTCCTCCCCTCCCCCCACTAGTGAACCCTACTTGGTCCCAATTACAAGAGTTCTGTTATACACAACACACACACACACACACACACACACACACACACACACACACAGTACATGGGAAAACATAAGAGTATTAACACACATACATTAAATGTCTCACCCACTTACCAACATCTGCTTCAACAAGAATTGTCTTCTTCTAGAAGTCGACTGGAAAAACTGCAACTGTTGATTATTAATACAATAAGCTTCTTCACAGACATCAAGACCTTCTACCATTCCTTAATATTAAACACAAGTAAAAATAAATAACAATCTATTTGGGTAAAAAAATATTCAAGCCCTCCCCCCCCACATTTATACTTTCTACGAAAAATATTTAAATCTATAGTATATCACTAGTAATTATCACTTCTGGTACATAACCTAACCATCTCCCCACCCCTTGGTACGGTACATATGCCAACAAGTAACATTTCTTGTTCCTCCAATGCCTATCTCGGTGTACCACACACGTTACTATATATAGCTGCTCTCTATTAAGAATGTCAGTTTAATAAAATTATGATGCTTGCACACTTACCAGGGTTTATCTAGAGATTATTTCTGGGTGGGGTGTGTGTGTGTGTGAAGCTTGAGCAATTTTACCTCCCTCTCTCTCTCTCTGTATGGATGTATTTGTATTAATGGTACATTCTAACTATCCAATCAGATTGCTTAATTCACAATGCTATATTTCATACTCTCCTGCTACGAAGTGAACAAATGAATTGTCCAATCACGATTAGTTTTATGCTTTTCCTATAGCCTAGAGTCATGATGTTGTACCACTCTGCGTTAGGTCAGCAAGTGACTTACACTATCTTCAGGCCTCTGGCACTCAGTTGTGTAAATCCAGTATCGACATCCACGCAATTATGTAACCTACATATACATACATATATTTATTGTCATTAGACCACTGACTATTTTCGCATCATGCGAGCTTTCAATATTCTCCCTTGAACGCTCCATACGGAACGCTTCAACGTGCATGAATGTAGTTCTGTACAATTCCCGGCCATGCTGGAATGTTCAATATGCATCATGTGATGAGGAAACACTTAAGGTACTCAAGGGAAACATCTAGGGAAAAGTCCCATTCAATTCAAACGTTATGCTAACTTGATATCGTGAAGCAAAACCATCATATACTGCAAGAATCATTAGCTCACATGATTACAATGTGACGAAAGGGGCAATCACCAACAAAAGCTAGTGCCTGAAATTAACTAAAACTAGCATAATAAAAGGTCTAAATAGTTGTTCAAGTAACTCAAAACAACATTTAATTGTCAGTAATCTCCAAAATGACAGACAGACAGATCGACAGACAGGACGGCTACAATATCCCTCTCGCACACGCAGGCTGAGGGTTAATTACATATCTTGTCTAAGTCAAATATATGTGGATACCATTATTTCTCAATGTACTTTACTTTATTCCTCCAAAATACAAAACAAAAAACAAACAAAACAAAAAACAACAAAAAACAACCAACAACAAACAGAAGAATAAATAACCCCCTCCTTCCCCCCACCCAGAAAACAAAACAACAAACAACAACAAACAAACAAAAACAACATCAAAGGCCAGTAAAATGTACCTAACCATGGATAAACCTCTTCTACTCAATATGGACATCTGAAATAGTCCTTCAGGGAAACTCAACATTCCAACCAAAGTGCTTCAGCCCAATCACAAGTCAAATGAGAATGACCACTAGGGGAACTGAGGAGAGGCTGGCCAGTGAGTATCATAACTTCAGAATACGTGTTGGATGGAACACAGGGACAATAAGAATGTTGCCATTTGCATAAATGATCATCTAAATACACACATATAGATTTAGATATAGAACAGACTTCTCCATAACAATGTGGCTTTCTTTTGCTCATCCAAATGATCATCCTAAACTTCTTAGCCAAAACTTAAAACCTGATCATACATGTCACATATATTATCCACAGATAAAAAACCGACCAAAACAAAAAACAAAAAAACAACTAACAAACTGTGTCAACTTAGACTTGATTTAGTATAACATTTGATCATGATTGATATTATATCAAGTATATTTCATAGCAGATATGTCGTTCAGTAACATTTTTCATTCTTGTACTTAAAAAAAAAGGCTGATTAAAACTAGGTAGTATAGAACATACTCGCAAGCAGACATTACACCATTGACAGAAGTCCTACAGACCACAGTTCAAACACTAATAAAACTTCTTCACTCTGACTTCAGGAAGAGTAAGGTGGAGGAAAGGAAGAGGTGGCGGGAAGGGAGAAGGGGAGAATATTATGAGCAAAGGTTCTTTTCTTGTAGTGTTCTATGGGAACAAGAACTATCTACAAGTCGCCTTATTTTCTTAGCATAGTAATGAGAATCTAATTATTGCACACCACAACTATGGAATTAGGATGTGGCTATGTCTCATATCCAAAACATACATCACCAGCTCATGTAGTCCGGCGTAGCCAGACCCTGTACCGAACCGCTATGCTGGGAATGGGTTTGGGGACATGGCCATACCAAATTTGTTCTGCCGCACATATATTACGGCGGTCAATTACCGTTAGCAAATTACCGGAATAGAAATTCCTGTGCACATCAGCCACCCTTTCCAAAGCTAGGTTTAGCAATCATAGCTAATTTGTGGTAGAAATTCAGGTATAAAGGAGGTGGGACACTGCTTCCTCGTTCCACCAGAACAAATTTGGTATGGCCATGTCTCCAGACCCTCCGCGCACTTTGAATGCTACGTGGGTCTGGCTATGCCAGACTACTACAGCTCATCAGATTATATTTAGGATACTAACACTTAAAAATTACCTTCCAGTCCTTTGGTTTAAGAAATGTTATTCTCCAGCTGTATAGCAGCACTGTTTGCAAATAAACGTAACTGTTTGCACCCTGCTCACACAGCAATTCAGCATGGTTAGAACATAGAAGATGAGCATATTGGGTCCAAAAAAACCCCTCTGGCAATGCATCCTGAAATACTCCACAAACAATAGCCCAGTCTTGTGCTTCGCCTTATCGAGCTTCCTATACATCGGGAAGTTCAGTGCCAACTAAGTGGAAGAGGTCGAATGGACACTCAGAGTAAGGAACAATAACATTTCTTGCAGATTAAACGTGAGCTTTAATGCTAGCCAGGCCAGACCCTTTACCGAACGCTCGTTTGCGTTAGGTAAAGGAAAACTCTGGCTAAAGGGCTACTCTGGCTAAAGGGCTACGGTTATAAAAGGTGGTATTGTTCGTGACGATGCCAAACCACTTAACCTTTGTTAGGTAAAGTGTCTTTCAACTTACTGAAAAGGTTGTTGGAATGAAATACACTCAATTTATTTATTTATTATTATTATTATTATTATCTCGCCTCTCTCCAAAGGTCACAGATTATTATTATTATTATATTAGCTATTATTATTAGCTACAACTACTATTATTTTATTTATTTATTTATTTATTTATTTATTATTTTTTTTAATCAGTTTATATTAATTTTTTTATCTAATTAATGAATAAATATGATGAATAAGTTACTACTATTATTAGATTAGTTTATTTGTATATAATAAATTTAGCTATTTTGCTAAAATATAAATTAAGAAAATAAAGAATGAATAAAATGAAATAAAAATAATTTTATGAAAGATAAATAACTAATTAGTAATTGAATAAATAATTGAGACCGTGGGTGCTGTGAGTCAAAAGTCTATGGCTTGTTGAAGGATGTGGGACACCGCATAGTGGTGCAGACAGGAGACCCACGGGCTAGAGACTATCCTTTCCAGCATCTCTAAGTGGCTGTGCAGCGAGGAAACTGTGCCTCTCTCTTGGGAACGATCACCACCTAATCCTTAGTATTTATTTATTGAATAAATAAATAAAAATAAGTTATAATACATGAGCATAGAAATCAAATGAATAAAAATAAATAAATATTTAAATGAATAAATAAAACAAATAAATGAATAAATAAATAAAATAAATACATAAATACAAGCATAGACAAATAAATAAATAAATAAATATTTAAATGAATACATAAATAAGAGGAACGAGTGAATGAATGAAGAATAAAGATAGACCCACTAAAATTTGATGCTTTGTGTATCAAATATTTAAGGCATAGCTAGTGTTATACTACTGATATATGCACATTTTTGTGTGGTGTATACCACTGGAATAAATGTACTGTTAAAACAGGAGGATTACTGAGTAATCGAGTGTGTATACGTGTATACTAGAAGTATCAACTGCACTCAAGTATAAGAATGCTATAACTTTGTAATACACATGATGTATTTGCGTGCTATAATTCAAGTATACACACCTGATTATAACAATGCTATAACTTTGTAATACACATGATGTATTTGCGTGCTATAAGTCAAGTATACACACCTGATTATAACAATGCTATAACTTTGTAATACACATGATGTATTTGCGCTATGCTATAAGTCAAGTATACACACCTGATTATAACAATGCTATAACTTTGTAATACACATGAGTACTTTGTGTGCATGATAATCAGCGTGCTAATACACATGATTGTATTTGCGATGCTATAACACACACTGATTATAACAATGCTATAACTTTGTAATACACATGATGTATTTGCGTGCTATAAGTCAAGTATACACACCTGATTATAACAATGCTATAACTTTGTAATACACATGATGTATTTGCGTGCTATAACTCAAGTATACACACCTGATTATAACAATGCTATAACTTTGTAATACACATGATGTATTTCCGTGCTATAAGTCAAGTATACACGCTTGAATATAACAATGATATTTCAGTGATATACACATGTGGTAAGTATGAGTATACTACATGAATACATATTGTTAGTATAATAAAAGGATTACTTTAGAATACATATCATTTACATATGTGTATACCACAGAAATACACATGTGAGTATAACTCAATTATTCTAGTGCTATACACTTCCCAATACACATCAGTATTCTCTACTTTTTGCATGGTATATGCAGCAATATAAATACCTAAATCAAGGAAGCAAGAACAAGTAAACAGCAATAGTTCTTCTCTAATTTGAACAGTTCAAGGTGTCCAACTAAATTGAGCTAAGTCTAGTTGTTTTAAAACTAAATACTTGTGTAAAGATTGTTTATTTATTCACCTTTATAGTCATAGCTTTTAAGATAAACTGAAATGGTTTTACATGCTGGGGAGAATCACTGATTATTAACAGTGAAGGCGTTTAAACGATGGTTATCTTCTCTTTTAAATATATTACACACTTCACTACTATATAGCTAGCACACTCTACTCTATCTTCTTGGACAATCCTTTATGGGATGGTAAAGGTTGCATTTCTAATAGCACCTGCTGCCAGTTCAATGAACCTCCTGTTTTCTATAGAGAACTAGCACAATCCTCAGAAGACAACCTTCAAATAACTATTGAGCTTAATTTACCTCCTGGTGAAGAAAATATATTCATCACAAGAATAGAACTTTACGTTTCCCCCTAACCTGAACTTATAACTTTTAACAGGTTAAAATAAGAAAAAAATGCTATCTCTGGCTTCCAAATCACCTCAGAGATATGGTGTCTCTCGAACAGCAGTACTGCTAAATGTGTGGATGATGCACGATTGGAGCTCTTTGCTCGTAAGCAGAGATCTTATAAATCAATCCCACCCACTCGAGCTGCCCTTATGCAACATTTGAAGCGTTCTGCTTACCAAGCAAAATGTATATGGAGCCAACCAACAGTGTGCCAGCCTGAAACTCTAAGTCCTGCAGATTGGGGGTGGACGAAAGAAGCTAACATTTGGAAAACCTGCTAGACTACACTTCCACCTATTGCAACAAGTTGCCAAGAACTGACTAAGTGTGGATGTAAGATGGAATGTCGTGGAAACTGCAAATGTTATCGTTTCAACCTTCCTTGTACAGCACTGTGCAGTTGCACAATGCTGGACTGATACAATCATTATCATAGTCACTATTAAAGTTTTGTTTAGTTTTTTGTTATTATTGACAAGTTTTGAACATCAAAAACATCCAGGTCGATGCTTAAAATTGGCAGCCATCTTGAACGGCAGCCATTTTGAATTTTTACATTGCTAAAGCTATTTTCCCAATTAATGACCCAAAGTAAGTTTACATGCAAAGTTTGATGCTTGTATCACTATTTGATCAATCGTGTTACAATCTGCCCCACTATTAGTTACCTACCACTACCCGTGGCAACCCACGCTACCTACACGTGACCTATCTTCCTCAATCGGAGATACTACACCTGAGTTTGGTATGAGTTATAGTGTGTGCTAAAATGTGCTCAACTTGAAGGAAACTAAATTTATAACCCGACCTCATCACATAGAGTGGGCCAGTAATATTCTGTGCATGCTAATTTTGTGAGTTTACATCTACTTGTGAATGTGTATGTATTTATCTACTTGTGGCTTAGATCTTTCAAACTATTCCTACAGGAAAACATTCAACATTGTACCAATACATGACTAATTGCAACAGTGAGAAGCCATGCATGATGTATTGTCAGTATGCAGCAATATAAATACCTAAATCAAGGAAGTAAGAACAAGTAAACAGCAATAGTTCTTCTCTAATTTGAACAGTTCAAGGTGTCCAACTAAATTGGGTTAAGTCTAGTTGTTTCATTAAAATTTATCAGAAATATTTGTGTAAGATTGTTTATTTCTTCACCTTTATTTATAGTCATAGCTTTTAAGATAAACTGAAATGGTCTTACATGCTGGGGAGAATCACTGATTAATAACAGTGAAGGCATTTAAACGATGGTTATCTTCTCTTTTAAATATATTACACACTTCACTACTATATAGCTAGCACACTCTACTATTTTTTTGGACAATCCTTTATGGGAGGTTGCATTTCTAATAGCACCTGCTGCCAGTTCAATGAACCTCCTGTTTTCTATAGAGAACTAGAGCAATCCTCAGAAGACAACCATCAGATTACTATTGAGCTTAATTCACCTCCTGGTGAAGAAAATATGTTCATCACAAGAATACAACTTTACGTTTCCCCCTAACTTGAACTTATAACTTTTAACAGGTTAAAATAAGAAAAAAATGCTGTCTCATATATTCGTTTTTGTTCAAAGAGTGTTTATTTAACTGTTGGTAGTTAGCTAAATGTTGTGTTATATTATGTATTTGATTTTCTATCTATAGTTAGACAGTTCTTTCAATCCAACTTTCAGTATATAGACGTTGAAAGACACAAAATGCTTGTGAATGGAATTTATTTCCATTATTGTTCACTGCACATGTTCATTCAAAGCAAGTATACTAATTTTAGACACATTAATTCCGAGTAAAATCCCTCACCCATTGATTTTTGTTAGTACATGCATGATTTCAATAGTGCATTTAGTTTGTTTTGATCTCTCAGACTATTCCTTAATGAAACCATTCTACATTACATCATTTCAACTATGCATATTGAAACAATGCTGTAAGAGAAAATGAAACAATGTAGCTATTATATGTAAGTCAGGAATTTCAAGGCTTCAACAAGGAAGTAAGATCAAGTCAATAGCAATAGTTCTTTTCTAGCTTGAACAATTCCGGTGTCCAACTAAATTGGGTACAGTCTAGTCATTTATTAGAAGTCCTCAGAATTTGTAAGATTTCTGTCTTTCCCCTTTTTTTGAAGCATTTTATTTAAATATATATCTTCTTGAGTTTTTTTAATTTTCTGCTAAATTACAAAATAAGTAGATATACGGCAAAGATCAGTAAAGATAAGGAACATGCACACACATAACACAATATGCCAGCATTTTTTCCCCTTCCTACTCACTTTCTGATAATTTTGGTGACCCTCCAGAGTGTAAATATGTCATCCTTCCGGCTGTACTTCTAAGTTTCAGTAGCTAGTAATTACTCCAGAATTTTGTGGGGCAAATGTTCACACCTACAGGGTTAATCTAGTTTGTCTGATCCCTTTCCTTTTGTTATAATTGAGTGTGGGCATGGTACAGGGTCTAATCAGAGACACTACACCTGAGTTTGGTATGAGTTATAGTGTTTGCTAAAATGTGCTCAACTTGAAGGAAACTAAACTTATAACCCGACCCCATCACATAGAGTGGGCCAGTAGTGTCCTGTGCATGCTGATTTCGTGAGTGTACATCTACTTGTGAATGTGTATGTATTTATCTACTTGTGGTTTTGATCTTTCAAACTATTCCTACAGGAAAACATTCAAAACCGTACCAATATATGGCTAATTGCAACAGTGAGAAGCCATGCATGATGTGTTAGTGTGCAGCTATATACATACCTAATCAAGGAAGTAATAATAAGTAAGCAGCAATAGTTCTTCTCTAATTTGAACAATTCAGGTATCCTGGGCAAAGTCCAGTCGTTTTATTAAAATTCACCAGAAATACTTGTGTAAGATTGTTTATTTCTTCACCTTTATAGTCATAGCTTTTAAGATAAACTGAAATGGTCTTACATGATGGGGAGAATCACTGAAAGGTTTCATAATAGCAAAGGAATTTAAATGGTTGTTGTTGTTATCTTCTCTTTTAAATACATTACACACTATAGCTAGTACACTCTACTATCTTCTTGGACAATCCTTTATGGGATGGTTAAGGTTGCATTTCTAATAGCACCGCTGTCAGTTCAATGAAACCTACTGTTTTCTATAGAGAAATAGTACAATTCTCAGAAGACAACCTTCAGATGACTTGAGCTTAATTCACCTCCTAGTGAAGAAGATATATTCATCACAAGAATATAACTTTACATTTCCCCCTAACTTGAATTTATAACTTTTAACAGGTCTAAAATAAGAAGAATTTGCTATCTCACTTTCTTTTTTGTTTAAAGAGTGTTATTTAACTGTTAGTAGTTAGCTAAATGTCGTGTTATATTATGTGTGTGATTTTCTATCTATAGTTAGACATATCTGTCAATCAAACATTCCGTGTATAGACGTTGAAAGACACAAAATGCTTGTGAAAGGAGTTTTCCCCCCATTAATTCTTCACTGCATGTTCAGTCAAAGCAAGTATACTATTTATAGACACATTGATTCCGAGTAAACCCCATTCATCCATTGATTCGTTTAGTACATGCAATGATTTCAATAGTGTATGCTGTTTGTTTTGATCTCTCAGACTATTCCTACACGAAACCATTCTACATTAAATCATTTCAACTAAGCATATTATTGAAACCATGCTGTAAGAGAAAATAAAACAATATAGCTATTATAATATGCAAGTCAAGAATTTCAAGGCTTCCACAAGGAAGTAAGATCAAGTCAATAGCAATTGTTTTTTTCTAGCTTGAACAATTCCGGTGTCCAACTAAATTGGGCAAAGTCTAGTCATTATATTAGAAGTCCTCAGAATTTGTAAGATTTCTGTCTTTCCCCTTTTATTTTAGCATTTTATTTTAAATTTATACCTTCTTGAGATTTTTTAATTTCTGCAAAATTACAAAATGCACATAACACGATATGCTAGCAGGTTTTCCCCCCACCTTCCTACGATAAGTTTGGTGACCCTCCAGAGTGTAAATATGTCATCCTTCCGGCTGTACTTTTAAGTTTTAGTAGCTAGTAATTACTCCAGACTTTTGTGGGGCAAATGTTCACACCTACAGGGTTAATCTAGTCTGTCTGATCCCTTTCCTTTTGTTATAATTGAGTGTGGGCATGGTACATGGTCTAATCAGAGACACTACACCTGAGTTTGGTATGAGTTACAGTGTTTGCTAAAATGTGCTCAACTTGAAGGAAACTAAACTTATAACCAGACCCCATCACATAGAGTGGGCCAGTAGTGTTCTGTGCATGCTGATTTCGTGAGTGTACATCTACTTGTGAATGTGTATGTATTTATCTACTTGTGGTTTTGATCTTTCAAACTATTCCTACAGGAAAACATTCAAAACCGTACCAATATGGCTAATTGCAACAGTGAGAAGCCATGCATGATGTGTTAGTGTGCATCTATATACATACCTAATCAAGGAAGTAAGAATAATTAAGCAGCAATAGTTCTTCTCTAATTTGAACAATTCAGGTATCCTGGGCAAAGTCCAGTCGTTTTATTAAAATTCACCAGAAATACTTGTGTAAGATTGTTTATTTCTTCACCTTTATAGTCATAGCTTTTAAGATAAACTGAAATGGTCTTACATGCTGGGGAGAATCACTGAAAGGCTTCATAATAGTGAAGACATTTAAATGGTTGTTATTTTCTCTATTAATACATTACACACAACACTGCTTATCAATGGACCAATTATACATGCACACGTACAAGTTTCTTCCGAGGACACTTCAATTATGGTGGTAAGACTATGATATAAAGAAATAAAACCTATTATCTCAAATAATAGAGAAACTGCACCTAACTCAAAACTGAGTATTTCAAACTCAAATAGCGAGCGCTGTATATGAAATTCCATTTATACGCTTAGAAATTAAAAAAGATCAAAGCAAACAAAGCTGCTTTCCAATACAAACCAAGCTGCAACCCACTCTGGCCTTTGAGTCATCTTACCTGTTTCATTTTAAGCTTCAAATAATTTTTAATTACTATCCTGGGCTAGCGTCTTTTAGGCTAAAGGACGCGGCACACCACAGTACTGTATTACGAAATGCACGTTTCCACAGTCGGCCCTGGCCGGGTTAGCCGCTAGCATGAGATCAAGCTCCTCCCTACATTAACAAGGTGTTTTAGGTGTCGCAGCGCTAAACTAGGGATGCGCTCTAATAGCAAAAAATAGCGAAGAGGAGAGCGATGCATGTTCCCTGTAATTGCAGCTATTCCATGCATGCTTGGTGTGGTTACAAAATACTGTCAAAGTGAGAAAACAATAGTGGTAGCTTTTTTCTATGATGAAGGCTCCTGGTACAGTAATCCTCAGGAATAGTCTAATAAATAAATTAGGAACATTTAATGGCTTTTCAAAAATAAAGATTCTTTACTTTGCTACCTATTTCTGTTTCGTTTTAGCTCTCCTCCTTCTTGCCCTGTCTTTTTCATTTCTTATCTCTCTCCTTACTAATTTTTCTTCTGGAGTTTCTAACGCCCTCAAAGCTCTTGACCGAGCGTTTGTTTTGTCTCTCTTTCGCAGAATTTGTTTCACTGGGCATCGCTACTTCGTACGGCGGGTAAACAAAACAAAACGTTGCTAAGAAGGTTACCCGGCCCGCGCAAGCGCGTAGGATAAAATGTGCACACGTACGCCCACGCAAGTACAAAAACAATTCCTAGACCTAAATCTAGTGGTGTGCTCTAATAGCACAAAATAGCGAAGCGAGCGATGCATGTTCCCTGTGATTGCAGCTATACATGCGTGGTGTGGCTACAAAATACTGTCAAAGTGAGAAAACAATAGTGCTACCTGTTTCTGTTTAGTTTTAGCTCTCCTCCTCCTTGCCCTGTCTTTTTCATTTCTTATCTCTCTCCTTACTAATTTTCTTGAGGAGTTTCTAACGCTCTCAAAGCTCTTGACCGAGCGTTTCTAACGTTTTGTCTACTGGGCATCGCTACTTCGTACGGCGGGTGAACAAAACAAAATGTTGCTAAGGTTACCCAGCCCGCGCAAGCGCATAGAAGAAAAGGTTCACACGTACGCCCACGCAAGAACAAAAATTCTAGACCTAAATATATATATATATATATATATCGCGCACTCATTAGAGAGTCAGCTCCGCTCGCTTTGCTGAATTATGGTTTCTACTGGTAGTAAGGGATATGCCTTTCTGTACCTTTTTGCCTGGATTTGTTGGAGTGCTGCTCAGCCACCTATACCAGTTCCCATTTCTCCAGTTTCTGCAGCTTTCACGAATGACGAAGCATGTAATTCCCTTAGTCTGAATAAAACCAAAATGGAAATTGAGGAAGTTTTAAGTAACCAAGTAAATCCATACTTGAATCAGCGTTATGGCAAGCCTCGCAACTGTGGAGGACCTGGCTGGACTGAAGTGGTTGATTTGGATATGTCTAATGACAGTATGGAGTGTCCTGATAATTTTACTCTGTTTTCTTCTCCAGTCAGGAGCTGTGGGCGTTCAGGAAGTCAAACGAGTGTGACTGCTTCTTTTACAGTTAAGCATTCTTACACAAATATCTGCGGAACAATTGTGGGTATCCAGAAAGGCTCCACAGATGGGTTTGGGCCCACCTTTTTTGATTCAAATCCATTGCAGTATGTTGATGGGACTATCATTTGGCATGGATCTTCTTACAGTCAAGGCCACATTTGGACTTTTGCTGCAGCTTCACAACAACTTGCCACAAACATTAGATTGGGTTGCCCCTGTTCTTACGAGCAGTGGAATTTTAACTTACCAACTTTTGTGGGTTCCAATTATTTTTGCGATTCTGGAAACAGCGGAGCTTTTACACACTCTACTATCTTCTTGGACAATCCTTTATGGGATGGTAAAGGTTGCATTTCTAATAGCACCTGCTGCCAGTTCAATGAACCTCCTGTTTTCTATAGAGACCTAGCACAATCCTCAGAAGACAACCTTAAGATGTCTATTGTGCTTAATTCACCTCCTGGTGAAGAAGATATATATCTCACAAAAATGAAATTATATGTTTATTGAGATATTATTGAACCACTTAGTAAACTGTTTAGACTTTATTCTGATTTTTGTATTTGTATTTGCATTAATTTTGCTGCCAATAAATTTTTACCTGCTTCTTACTCTTTACAACACTATACCTCATTACCATATTCGATGAAAACTGTCTTTACTGCTTAGCAAGCACTGAGATAATTATAGACAAATGCTTTATTTCGACATTTTTTTATGTCATAGTACAATCAAAGTACTTATTTTATTCTTAAAGTGTTAACCAAAATAGATCATATTCTGACCACTCTGCAGATTAGCCATAGACACATTTACTGAGAAAAACTACAGTTTAAAAAAAATGTATAGGGTGTATCAGAGTTGGTTGTTTCAGGTGATTCAGTAAACTTAACAGATTCAGTGGATTGCAAAATCTAAACTGGCAGATTCAATCAATTCTATTTCTACAGATTCAGCAGATGATTTGGTTAAGAATTACTACATTATTTAATTTAGCTGGTTCTGTCTCTGATATTGCAGATTCATTTGATTCTGATTCTGTATACTCAGACAATCCAGATTCTGCAGTTCTAACACACTCTTCAGCAGTTACATGTAGATTCAAATTCTTCTTCACTCATTAATTAGTGTGTAAAAATAGGGGACACAAATAGTGAAATGGAATGAGTATATCAATCAGCCTTAAAATCAGACTTTACAATAAAGTGCCACTAGTAGATAGTATGCAAGTTCATACCATAGCATACCAGCAGTAGCTACATACAGTAGTGACTGCTAATCTCATAACACACACACACACACATACACACACATACATACCACCAATTACACATGCTTACACACATAAAACACACTTACCACTTGCATACAGACACAAGTTGGCACCTTCATTGGCGTCCAATGGTGGCATTGTTATTCTGAAAGTAAATTTTTTTTGTTTTTTATATATCTCAACAATATAGCTATAATAGTTAGCTACATTTCACCAGCAAACTATAGTTACTGATGACCCCTGTTAATAATTTACATATTGGGAACCATTACAGCACACCTATGGCAGATTTGTGATTGCTTTAACAAGTGTCAAGTTTAGTAGCTAATAACAACATTGCAATTGTAACAGTCACTGCTAATTGTATAACTTAAATTAATTTTTTCCAACAGCATCATGGAAATACCGGACTATTTTTGGAGTAAATCTTGAGAATCAGTTTTGCTCATAAATAACACAGCCACGTATAGCAATAAAATCAGTACTATTAAATCTGCATGCACTCACTCTTAAAAAAATCCTCCCTTTTGTATGATAAGCACCTGGTCATTCAAAACTCTAAAAGCTACCATCCCTAGACTTGGATTGGGTAGAGAGCCAACTGTGCTGGGTTAATTGAATCTACCTGAACTATCCAACTGAGGTGGTAACGATGGGAATTGCTAATAATGTCCTAACTAAATCCCTGGGTAAACAATCATGCATGCACTGTTAAAAATGAAGCGTTATAATAACACTTTTGAAGTGTAAATCAAGAGTGTAAAACCTTGCAGTGTTATAGTAACACTGAGGCCAGTGTTAATTCTAAGTGTAAACACTGCAGCATTCCAGTAACACTGAAATAAGTGTAATTGTGAAAATTGGTGTATATGACCACATTTTTTGTTTCTTTAGCATTTATTTACCTGATAACATTCAAGCCATTATCAATATAATGATACATTCATAGAAGTTTATAAACAAGCAGTAAGGGAACTTAGCTGCAATAGCTATCTATCTAAATTCTACAATTGACAGTAACTTTGTTGGCTACTTATTTGTATATAGCTAAGCTAGGGCAGGAAATAGAAGAAATCTAGCCATTGCTCCACGCAATGTCTAATTTAATGCATTATTTAAATCCCCGCAGAAGACCGTCTTGCTGTACAAACTTTGGCAAAAAAATTCTGAGAATTTGTTTACTATTCGATCGAGTGCTTACTGAATGCGCGGTATGGTTTTTATTGCGATGCGCACAAGCACCCGCTTTTTACCGGAGAGCGTTTATTAGAATATTCCAGGCCCTCCTTATCCTGCAGAAGAGTTTTATGGATATGGTGTTTTTAAGTGCAGATCGTGCCTTGGATCTTTCGGAGAAATGGTGAGTTTAAATATGTGGAGACAATAGAGTGTTTTGGCTAATGTAAGTGACGCATTTGAATAGAGTTAGCCGTTTAAGTTGAGTTTGAGCACGGAAGAGGTAATTTCTTCTTTATGATTAATGAATTTAGCAGGTAGCTAGTTCAGTACTTTTTCCGAGAGTTATCTCAAAAATTATTTACTGCACTCTTTTTATTTATTTTTTTCATATGTAATTTTAGGCTACAAAAAAGTGCTGCTGTGAAAATCTAGAGATGCTTTTGGAGACTAACAAAGTAAGAATATACAGGTTAACACAAAATTATTACAGTTGTTAGTTCAGCAGTTGATTATAAACCATTCATTTACCCTCAGTTTGCTCTTTTTTCTTTCCCCAAATATTTCCCCCAAATTAAACATGCCACAAGATTAGTTCCTGTTATAGTTTGTGTTCTCATGCTGTCCAGACTATTCAAAAGCATTATCATGCTATATAGAGTGATAATAGTAAAAAATGTATTTGTAGACAAACACATTTGTTTTGCTTCTTTTTCTATTTCTATGTATTTTTGTGTGTTTAGAATAGCGTGTTTAGTTGTGTTATGTTTGTGTATATGTGACCGTCTATGGGAAAATCGGGCACTAAGGCGTGGCAGCAATGATTCCGTATTCTACCGCACTCTCCGCATACTATAGGTTTTGACCGCGCGCATTGTGTAGAAACATCAACAAGGAGTTATTCTCTCAACAACACTGCTGGTGGAAAAAAGGTTAGCGAGCTTGTCTTTCTTGTTCTAAGAGGATAGTTAGTTAGTATCTTGCTATGCTGAACACTGGGTGGTGATTTTTTAGCTAGCTAGTTTCCAATTCTCGTTGTAGTTAGTAGGTAGCCCTTTAATACTTGTTTCTTTTTTTTTTTTTTCCTCGCCTTTCCTTTTTCTATTGATGATAGCTAGTGCTGTCCATATTGCATATGACAACTGGGGATCTGGTGTTTTCCTTAAACGTGAAGGAAAGTAATTGTTTAACTAGTTAGAGTTGTCTACTTTTTTGTTGCTGGAGTTGCTAGTACCTTTTTTTTTCTTTTCATATTCCTAGATTTCATGGTGGCTATGGGTCTGCTGCTATCTGTACTGATGTTCTGGTGTTCAATTGATTGAAGAAAAGAATCAGGGTAAGGTCTCTAGGCCTGCCCTACTGTTAATCATTGACATACCCGTACTATATAACACTGGGGCATTCACGAAGTTAGTACTGCACACGAAGTGCTACACTGTGCACACTACATAGTAAACTAACACTGTGCAGCCACATGGTTCTATCACATGTTCACATACTAGTACATAACACTGGAATGCACGTACATACTGTGCACGCATATAGTGCTAAACTGGTGGCACACGTTACTATTTCTGTGCACGCATATAGTGCTAGCACTGTGCACGTACGTAGTACTATTTCTGTGCACGCACATAGTACTAACACTGTGCATGCACATAGTACTATTTCTGTGCACGCACATAGTGCTAGCATTGTGCACGCACGTAATACTATTACTGTGCACGCACCTAGTGCTAGCACTGTGCACACACATAGTACTAACACTGTGCACACACATAGTACTAACACTGTGCACGCACATAGTGTTAACACTGCATGCACGTATTACTGTGCACGCACATAGTACTAACACTGTGCATGCACGTAGTACTATTCTTTGCACGCACATAGTACGCTAGCATTGTGCACGCACGTATCTATTACTGGTGCCGCACCTGTTCTAGCACGGTGCACCCACTCGTACTAACACGGGTGCACACACATAGTACTACGCACTGTGGCACCACATATTGGCTAACACTGCCTGCACTGTATTACTTGGCACGCACATAGTCTAACAATGGTCAGCAAATAGACTATTTCCTGTTCACGCACATCATGCTAGCACTGTGCCGCGCACATAAGATAGCTAGCACTGTGCACGCAGCATAGTACTAACACTGTGCAACACGGAGTCTATTACTGTGGCACGCACAAGTGCTAGCACTGCACACACATAGTACTAACACTGTGCATGAACATTACTAGTGCACGCATATAGTAAACTACCCAATAGTGCACGCAAAAAGGCGTGGCTAACACTGTGACTTCACATAGTTACTGTGCACGCACATGTACTAGACCTGCCCAGTAAAAAAAAAAGGAGAAATAGAAAGAAACTGGGGTCTTATGGCACTTATGGGTGTTTAGAAACGGCGCACTCCTCTACAACTCTCACATGGTGCTCCCTTAACCCCCCTAATAGGGTGTAATGAAACACCCTTAAACACCTCTGTAGGCGTTTGTGTGGCACTCTAGACAGTGTTATGCATGCACCTCTAGCATGTGATCCAGAACACCTTTAGTGGTGCTTTAGTACACCCTTAGTAATGTATAGTGGGCACCTTTTTCAGTGTTATTAGTACACCCCTACAGTTCTCATATTTTTTCTTTGTTATACTTTCTTTTATAACAGTACATTCAATAAAAACAATGAATATGAGTAAAATAAATGATAATCATGTTCATGACTTCACTATAGTTTGCTTGTATTGTTCACAGAAATAACCTTCAGTCATTTCTTCAAATTTCTGGACATTTTGAGAAAATTGGTGCACTGAAGGTCTCCACACTCTCGCCTAAATGGAAATAACAATAACATTAAATATTTATAAATATTCAATTTCAGACTGATCATATAATATGCTGAAAAATCACCAAATGTATTTGTTTGAATTGACTCCATTCTCAAACACTCACTCTAGTTATAATTAAAAAAAAATACTCAAAGTTGAACAGCCAAGCATTTACACAATCACTGAATAAATCCTCATTCTATGTTTATTTTCACTTTAGTTGGTTACGACTTCTCACACAACTAATTCTAATATTCTACTTAGACCCTTTACCAAGTAAAGGCAGATATGCCATGGTATACACATTTCCTCGATAACTTGTAGACTAGGTTGCACTCCACACACCGGACTGCTCTATGAAACATTGTGTACCATCGTGAAACTAGTGGAGACCTCTGTATATTAATACAACTCCTATGTGGCCTACATATATATAAGTACTTTTTAGTTATAAAAAAGATATTTTAATATGAAAACCCTTTACCTAAAGACATTCAATGACCGTTGCATATAGCCTGACATTGCTAACCCTTATCTCCTTTTAATATTGTGCGGGTTGGAGGAAAGGGTCTGGGGACTCTAGTGCCATTTGGACCAGGGTTTACAAACTTAAATTTTTGTGCTTCCTAATTAGCCTAATTTATGGCACTTGGGTAGTCCCTACAGTCTATTATCCAAATAGGTCCCTCACTTTGCATTTGATATGCTATGTCCAGTCTCAGAGGCGCTTGCAGTGCATGGTAAGGTGAAATTGCCTTACGTTTTATCAACCGACCTCGCTCTGGGTTGAAGGTATCATCTCATTTGAGGCAAGTATACAAAACGTTGGCGTGAGATTATGTATGGGTGGTTAGCCCAGAATCTGGCGCTCTTTAACTGATCATTGAGGTCCCCAGACCTTTCCTCCTCCCCGCACCATATAGAAAGGAGGTAAGGGTCAGCAAAGCCAGACATGCGTATGTGGTCCTTGACAGTCTTAAAACCACCTTTTGAGAACGTTTCTGCCCTATGATTGTTTACAGTTTTCCCCCACTGGCTTCATTCAATGAAAAGAGCCTAGCCGTTTGCCAACGTATGCTACAGATGCATTACTTTTAGCAGACGACCGATTTACCAAACCAAACTATATACAGGTCCTAGTTAATCGTTATGTTGCCTTGACAAACATTGGCAATAAAGTGAATATCACCTTAGTATGCACTTAAATTGATAAGAGGGCTACTCCCTCCTGCCCCCTTCCCATCACTATCTCTGTCATACAGGTATTGTCTGGTAAAAATTTTCAACATCATTTAAATGTCAGTGTTCTCAATCAGATAGGTTTCCTATTTTAAAATTCACATATTTTCCCAAATGTTTTCACAGTCGGAAAAATATGGGTGGGACAGTGTCATGTTAAAGACTCAACATCTACCTTATGCGTAAAAAGAAATGTTAGAAATGGCTTTGCATGACTCAAGCCATGTACATAAGGAGGAACACAATGAAAGACCAAGGGCATGACACGACAAGGTATTCAGACTAGAATAAAGTGAATTTAAGAGGAGCTAAACGCAGGGCAAAGTTAATCTACAAAGACACAAAACTTCAGATGTGCATAGCTCATGCAACTTAGTACTTAACTGACCACCTCCTAGGTAATCACTTACTCAAACATCTCACATCTGTGAATACTCCAGATTGCCACAGTTCTACAGGGACTTGTTTTAGGTTATCAAGTACACCTGCATGAAAACAGATTATAAATTATTACATAAGAATCAATACCTCCATTTCTAGCTAAATTTACGTAACATTTTATAGTGTCAATTTGTACCAAGTGTCAAGGCTAACTGATTGTGATGTGATTGTCTGATCAGGCCTTTCGAAATAATTGTACTGATACTGTGTTAAGTAATTATTGTAGTTACAATTACCATGATGTATAAGTACACAACTATTATTCATTACAAGGCAAACTCCATTAGCACAGAAATGGGCCAAGAAATCTAGCCAGCCAAACCCTTTACCCGATTACTACCAACTACCAACTACTAACTGATATCCTTTACCCAATAGAAATGTTGTGCACTAGTGAAAAATAAAACAAAACAGAACCACCCACACGAAATATTGGGCTTACATATGATTTACAAAACAAGTAGTTGGGGAGATGTTAGTATACATATAACCATGATAAAAACGCTTTAGTTTCTTCAAATTTACTCTTTCACCAGCTGACTCCCACTAAGGTAAAGGGACATGGTTCTACCAAAGTATTAAATAAAAAAGAATTAGGTAAAGGGACATGGTTCTACCAAAGTATTAAATAGAAATGTACATAGTTCTACCTGTCTGGCATAGCCAGACCCTTTACCTACCGCATAGCGGGTAAAGGGGTCTGGTCAAATGCAATAGTATGACCTGTTCTGGTTCCCCATGTTAAGTAGGGAAAGCCGCAATGGCCATTAGCTAACTGCGCTATCCTAATAAAATGCGTGTAAAAATCGGATCTCTGCTGCAGCATCCAGACGGGCTAGCAATGGCGACTTGCTGCATATGCAGGAGTGATCTATCTACTGTTCAGGCGAAGAAGCGGAGGAAGAAATTATATGGTATTAGCTAGAAAAGAAGCTGTGACTTTATTAAGCTTCACAAAATATCTGAGCTGGAGCAACAACTCAAGCTGTTAGATCACAGTGACTTCCACATATAGCTTCTTTCATGTTTTCTTTCAGTGACACCAAATAACTGCATGCTCTCCCTCATTGCACTTTCTGCATCCACACTTTAATTAACAAGCTAAAAAAATGAAACGTGTGCTGCAGAATTGTGCGCATTTTGTGGTAACATTTCACGCACCAATGTATGATGAGTCAGCAGAACAGGTCATACTATTGCATTTGACCAGACTAAGTTCTACCAAAGTATAAGGTAAAGGGACATGGTTCTACCAAAAGTATTAGGTAAAAACGTATTAGGTAAATGGACATGGTTCTACCCTTTACTCACTAACTATGTATTGGTTCTACCAAAAGTATTAGGTAAAAAAAGTAATAGGTAAAGGGACATGTAATAGGTAAAGGGACATGGTTCACCCCTTTACCCACTAACTATGTATTAGGTAAAGGTACACAATCCCCACTACTACTTCTCCCCACGCTCGCTAGCTCGCTAGCTACGAATAGTCTGGAGGCGCGCAGTAATTTAAACAAACTTACAGATAGTCAATACAATAGGAAAATATGTTTTATGAAGTCACACTAACACAACTTACTTGTTGGATGTCCCCATCACAACCCCCACTACTTCTCCCCACGCTCGCTAGCTACGAATAGTCTGGAGCGGCGCGCAGTAATTTAAACAAACTTACTCCGCCCACTCTGCACGCATGCTCTTCAATTCCTCAGTTTTTAGCTTTGGATATTGTGGGGCCGGGAAAAAATACGCGACGAGACGTCTCTACTAACTTGTGGACGTATACTCTATGACGCGATGACGGGAGGGGGCTCAGCTGCCATGCATGTTTTAGAAGGAAAGTTATAAAAGGTGAGTTTTAATGTTTTTGGCACATATAACCCATAGCCAGCACTTCGAATTAGGGGTTCTAATTTTGCACCCAAAGCCACATCCACTGTTTTGTTTTCTTCAATCATTTTTACACATAATTAAAAATTTTGATGTAGATAGCTATCTATATTGATGACACTAATTTAGTCTCTATAGCTAAATTCATTGAATACTGAATGATGAATACTTAACTGATAGTGGCAGAGACAGCATATGAAAAGTGGGAGGGGGGAGGTGCTAAGACGGCCACCTGTCAGGTTGGCTCCCTGGATTCTCTGCCACTGTGATAGTGCAATAGACTTCTCGCATAGTGGGCTTCTAATAACAACGAAGGATGAACTGATACTCAAACTCCTACAGGTTCATAGGCCATGTAACTAAGAATTTAAATTAAAATATTAAATGTAACATAGCTTGACTTACCTGTGTGCTTAGTGCTAGCACTGTGCACGCACGTATTAACACTGCACGCTAGCTGCAATTGCATGCCTTGTGGTACCTGGGATAATTGGTGCTAGTCTTATACATTTGTGGTGGCTAGGCCTTTGGACTACGAGGTACATATTGTGGCTAATTATTAACTTCTGGTCACTGAAAAGGGTTAAACCGAACCCCCCTGGCTATGGGTATGAAAAAAATAATCTGCTTGCATGTGAATGGAGGGGGCACAGGAGAGCTTTAGGTGTATGTTGTTGTGTAGATGATCTTTCACACGAATCATGCACACTTCTTTAGATTTAATGATGCCTTCACTGGTTTCTTTATGGTCGATCAAATGATAAAGTTGAATATCTGTTATATGTACGTGTATGCTAATTGAGTTGACTACGTATGTTAGCTATCTATATTATTAGTAGGGGATGAGATTTCCCCTTTAGTGAAAAATTGTTATTCCTATTGTATCTATTGTTATTATTTCTTGTTTGTGTGTTTGTAGGTCTGTTGTTTGCAGTCACCTGACTGTAGGACAAGGTCTGTGGATTCCTCGGAAGGCACATGTAAGGGGCATGGGGTGAATTGGGTGGGGGGTAGGGGGTAAGGTAGTGGTGGGGGTGGTAGGTAGGATTGGTAGGGGTTGGATAGGTGGGGTAATTGGGTAAGGTTAGTTGGGTGGGTTGGGCGGGTGTCATTTCCCTCAGTGCATCAGTCTGTAGTACTGGGTTGGTTAGGATTAGATGGACCTTACTGAAGTTTAGATTTAATCATCTGTCCCAATGTGTTTGATTGATCGCAACCCTTCACAATCGTTTTTATCGTGTTGTTGTAGATGGTCTTTGTAGCTGCGTTACAGGTGTTGTGTCTGCCTCTCTCTTCATCGTGGTCCATGCTCCCTGCTACTGTGAAGCTATCTCGGGGGATGGGGGTGGTTGTGTGGGAGTGGCTTCTCCTGGTTCAGTGCTTCTGTCCGGTTGTCGCTTAATCGGTTAGTGTTGTTTCTTGTTGTGTGCCTTGTGGAGGTGACTCTTTAGAAACATGGTGGTGGGGGGTATGGTAGTGTTCGGCTGCGGGGGTGGTGGTTCGGGGTGTGGTTCTGTGACGTCACCTGTGGGTCCATTTCCTGTCGGCCATTGTGTGGTGGGTGCAGATGATGGGTGTGGCTTCCTGTTGATGAGCTGGTTTCTGATATAGTTCATAGAAACCATTGAAAAATAGGGGGGAAACAGAAGTGGTGGAAATAATAGCAAGTTTGTTATGTATTCTTTGTGTAACAATTAGCTACAACTTTACTCTTATTGAATTAGCTGTAAGTAAGGAGCGTAGGTAGCGAGCTATATACAAAATGTTTTGGTTTTGTTACGAACGTTTGAGGTTTAGTAGCAGTTGCGACAGAAGCGTTTCCTAGCTAGGTTTGCAACTCAGTAGTTAAACATTTATAACAAAACAATTGGAACTTGGCCAGGGTTTACTTTAGTACCTACACCGCGACGTGTTAACCTTATTTTGTACGCAGGGATAGGTGGCTATCTAGACTTATTTTTACCATAAAAAATAGATTTAGCTATCAGCTATACTTGAATCGTGTAAGCTAACACTTGCTAGATTAATTTAAAGATATAGTTGTGGGGGGCATTACGGTTACATTTCTGTTTTGTTGAAGCAGCACTTTTAATGAATAAAAGACTGACTCTTTCCCTGCCATTTCAGCAGCCGTACTACTGCAAATAGAAATTTCAAGCGGTAACTATGCCCGCGGGCTATAAATTAGTTATAAACCAATATTTTTTTATAACTGATATCCTGGCTCTATTTACACCTTGTCCTGGATATGTGGCTTCCCCTCCCACTACATACATAGAACCCTGAAGATGTAAGCAGTTGTGAGGGCTTTTAAGAGTATTGCTGGATTTTATTTCTCTAACTGAGCTGGTCATCCGGTAGGAAAAAAAATTGGCACAATATGTGTGGACAGTACCATTTGATTAGTGAATCCTGCTTGTCTTGGCTAATACCTCATCACATGATAGCCCAGTTTCCTAACTGTGTTTGTTAATTAGATTTGTGGTACTTTAGACAGGTGTTGCACAATTACCACTGAGTGTTCACACCTATGGTGATCTCGCTGAAACAATAGAATAAGTGTATGAGTGTTGCCAGCTTTGTGCTTATTATTTTGTATCGCTAAGGCTTATTCCATTTAATGCACGTCCAACGTGTGGATAGAACCTAAGTTAATATTATTACGGTTTGTTAATCAGTGAGCTTGTGATAGTAATGACTGTTGTCTGAAAAATGATTCACCAAATTGAGGGAACATCAGATCACAATGAGACAATTAAAAGGAATTTTGTTGGACATATATATTTTTGTTGTCATCACTTACCTGGCAGTTCTGTTTGAAGTATTAACGCAGCCGCAATTACAGAAAAATGTATACAATTGTATTTAATTTGGAATATTAAAAAAAAAAATTCCGGTAATAGCATATTTACATAGAGTACTGGTAGAACCTCTCTCCTCACCTCTATTATCCAGGTGCCTAAATCTGGACAAATCAATTAAATGAGTGGGTGGATTGACATTCTAGTGACCTTTCCAGACATAACTAGATTGAAAATACATTGTCTCAGAGATACGGGCACTTTCAGAGTTACCGGCACACACTGGTCCTAAGGCGCCCGGATAAGAAAGGTTCTACTGTATATATGTCTATTGCAGCCATGATATTTTTTGCTTGAATTGTGACAGGATCTGAGAAAACAGCCCACTTCGCGCAAAACATGAAATTGAAATACAGGCAAAAACATCGAGTTGGGCATAGAAATTGAATTTTTTTTTATTTGTTCATACCAATCTAAAACCCTTTGCCTACCTTCTGACAAAGTTTTAAGTGTCAACGACAAGTATTTCATGGCGAGCGTGTCGTTAGAAATGCCGCACTCCTTTCTCTTGCGGTCTTTTCAAACGCGTTTTTCTCAATTTTTCCGAAATAGCGTGGTAGAACAGGCGAAACTTTAACGGCTCATAACTCGAAAACTACTGTTAGCCTGCTAATTATTTATGGCTCATTTTGAAGGAAATTTTAAGGAGTACATAGCAAATACAAAAATAAAATTTTGATGGAGTGCTCCAAGTGGGCTGTTTTCTCAGATCCTGTCACATATTTCTGCATCACGCAGCGTTCTGTATTTTCCCAAATTGTATGCTTGTTATTGAATACTCGAATAAGCACGCACGTGGCAAGTAAAATCAATTAGAATTGTATTGTAACCGATTAAGAAAAATATCAAGGCAGCAATGAATCACCTATCACACTCGTTGTACAATATGGGAATGATATTTTACTCTCACACAATATTTCACTTTCTCTTCGGCTCATGAAAATATTTTGCATGCTTCTAAAATATTTTCCCATATTGCACTCTGACTCGTGCTACAAGTATTATGTATGTATTTGCAATGTATTTCAATACTCTGGTTGAATATTAGCTGGCCTCAAATTTTTCAATCTGTATTTGTGACCGTCTACAGGAAAACCGGGCACAACGCAGCACCCTTTGAAAAAATTTTTTGCACTTACAGAGTTGTCGGCGTCCAGATATTGAGCTCTCCAAGTTTTATCGTCGTAGCTTAAGTCGTTTCCGCTATAATAGATTTAACCGTTCCCTTCCGTCGGCTTGAAACAATACATTTTTAAGAAATCGATCGATCTTTTCTCGATATTTACGTTCGCCGCGTTGTGCCCGGTTTTCCTGTAGACGGTCACATTTTATCATAACACTGTATTATTGTAGTATTGTGTCATTGAAATAATAATAGAGATGTTGTTGTTTTTGTTGTTGTTATGCTATCAATGTCTACTGTGAGACTGAACACATGATATGGATATTGAATTATGCATGATTGTGGCGTGATGAAGGTGGTGGGATTAGGTTACGTATCACAAAGTGTATAAGTTCAGATTGGAAGTTGATTTTAGGCCTGAATATTATATTATATATATATAATATTTATATATATATATATTTTTTTTTTTTTTTGGTTTTTATGTAGCTTGATGGACTGAAGTCTTGTGACACTGAAGCTGTGAACTCTGATGACCAGTACATAAAATCCAACATCTTTATTGTCACTTTGTGTGTTATATAATATGTATTCTATTGTAATGAATAACTTCTTTTTTTTATAATTATTGTTTATTATTATTACCGGTAATATTATTATTATTATAATGATTAATAACATTGATTTTATGATCACAGCAAAAAAGGAGAATGTAAATTGGTAAATATTAGCTATTATAAAAATGAAGGTCACTCGACGCCGCTGATTGTCCCCAGGATAGCCACATAGTTCGCTCTTTATAAAATTAAAATGCACTCTAATAAACTACTAATTTTGTAACTAATGAAACAACACACAGTAAGAAATATTATATTTTTTCAATGTCTAAACGAAGTTGTCAGTATACTCCAAACAATACATACAATGATTGTGCCGTAGATAATTATATGCATATACGTGTATACCAATATTAGTTTTATACAAACATGTTATAGTTATGACTTGACGTCTTGGAAAGGTTGAGGTTGTCCAAGCATAGGGAGTTGGGTCATCTGAACATTTACAAAATACTGGTAGTTCATTATCTAATAAGTTGTACTAGAATGAAGAACAATAATACTGGAGACATTCCCTTCACACGTTTGATACAGATTAGTGCATAGCATACCACCTCGAATCATAAAATCAGCAACATGCATGTGTGAATAAAGTTACTACACTATCAGACTATACATTATAGATAAACATGTTAGGCAAACTATTTGAAACAAGTTATATACAGTGGAGTCTCCGGATAAAGGACACTTTGGGAGCTATATAAATTCAGCGCATTTTGTCCCTTGTAGAGGGATTGTCGTTAGGAGATTCTATTTGGTACAGGAATTAATTTTGGGGGACTTCAGGTTTGTCTTTCTAAGAGAGATTATCAATACATTGTCCCTTCGTTGGAGTGTCCTTTATCGGAGACTTCTGTATATATTTGAATTGTAAATTGGTGCGCACACACACACACTTATATATACGTATACTTATTATACTGAGTACGGAAAAACATTTAATAGCACACCATTTTTTTAACGTGCCAAATTGGAGTGATAATATGGTGAGAGAACCCACATGTATTTGCAATAAGTGATTTCTTGTACTTCTCGTGATATTATTACTCCACCAGTTACAATTTTTTCCATTGATTTTCCATTGATTTTGCTCACTACGCAGATGCATGAGTAGTGATGTGGAAATCATTGCATGAGTAGAAGTATAATTATGATGCATAGTTCACAACACAATCATAAGTGATTAATTTTCTTCTTTTAATGTTCCAGAATGTGGAGTTTCACCCATAGAGCATTTAACAAGTTATGTTAAATATGGGAAATTATAACACACTAATATGTGGGAATACTTTGATAATATCAAGGGTACAATAAATATAATATTGAATCCTATTGGATTATCAAATGCTTGCACATGATAAAGCAGTAGCCATAATGTGCTCCAATGCCATACGTAGCAAAGAGTGGTTGAGCACTGTTTTTGTGCTTCCAAGTTCTTATGCTGATTATTGTATACAATTAGTACTTTCGAGGCAATGTTAGAAACTGTCTAATATCCACGTAGGTATATTTTATTGAATAAAAACCACCAGGTAACATCTAGCAACATGTATATACAAACATACATACACACACAGCAAATTATATATTTAATTTGGTAGATGTTTTTTAATGAACTTATCTTTCCGACAATTTAACTACATACAGTAGAATGTCAGTTATAACCAAACTCAATAGTGGCACGTGCAGTCACGAATAATTTGCTTGACCACACCCTCTCATAGCACTCTACAATACATTTTTCTAT
>WLWD01002465.1_pt1 | contig 35329 bp, 14 predicted proteins | sample 6712731 | NCBI WGS metagenome assembly WLWD01 (sample SAMN12718690, study PRJNA576275) | sponge metagenome | isolation source: marine sponge | host: Mycale hentscheli | place: New Zealand: South Island, Marlborough, Capsize Point | collected 2014-11-01 | reverse complement strand
CAAACAGACAGATGGACAGATAGACAGACAAACAGACAGACAGACAGACAGACAGACAGTCAGTCAGACCGACAGACTTGCATGCTTACATCAAAAATACGCTTCCGATTATAATGCTCTGAGTTTTTAGATTCAAATACAACACCTAATAAGGCTATTAAGAAGACTCCTCCAAGTAGCTTGACACTCAATAGGAACAACAATAGAGGAAGTAAAGAAGAAACTGAAGTAGTTCAATTAGGTCCAAACAGGAAACTGAAAAACCTGCTCAATGAATGGATCCGTCAGCAGATTCAAACTAAGCGAACACGTCACTATGTCAACCAAGATTCATCTGTTCATCAAGAACAATTGGATCCTAGCAACAGACAACAGAATGTGAAATCTCATGATACAGACAGAGTACCTTCTCCAGCTATTCCAACAGATTTATGTAAGCAGTAGAATGGATTTACACTTTACACATTTTAAAATCCAATTCTTGAATAAACGTTGCCTGAGTATCGAGTCTATTTTCTAATTCGGCCACATTTTATACCTTCTGAACACAATATGGTAAATGGAATATTGTGAATCTTTAGGAATATATTAAAGATCGGTTTTGATAACTAATGATAATTGATTTGAAATGATTGGAAAATATACCAGTACAATACAAAAATTACAATGAATCTCAGCTTAGATTACAATTGTCATATTTTTCAATAATTTTAGTCTAATAATAATATTAAGTAATTATTGTGATTGTACAGTAGTGAATAGCTTATATAACTGTATTATGACTGGAATGGATAGCTATAAAACACTTTCATCTTCATGCATCCATGAAGTGACAAAAAGCATTACATTTTGTATCAGTGTTTTATCATTGTAATACATGGTAATAATTATAAATACTAGCATCTTTACAAGTAGAGGTGAATGGCAAAGTCCGGAAATATCTTCATCATTTGGTGACAGTTCCATATGATGCAAAGGTTGCATTGAAGTGCATTTCACCAACTGCAAAACTACTAACGTTTGTTAACACAACTTTAGACCTGGACCAAAACTTGTGGAACGGACTGTCACCATATTTGTTTGTATACTCAAATATTACTATTAATCATTTTGATGTGATAAATAGAGGATTTTACAGTTGCACCACCAATGTCACTACTAAATCAGCACAAAAGACACTAATCACAACTAGTGAGTTCAAAGTTTGTATTTAGAATTGTATATGCATGTATATTGATGTGTATTATTAATTGAAAATGTAGTTTAAGTAGTGACAATTACAACACGTCAAAACCCCGATTAGAAGATTAAGATGAAGTAAGAACAAGTGCACCACCTTAAACCTTACTCAGATTTCAATGCTGTCTACTACTAGCTGTGCTATAATACTATTACTATTACTATATCATTAGTAGTGTTTTGTTATCAGGTCAAATTCTTCAGATCCATTAATTTTACATAAAGACGTGCAATTCTGAAATATGAAATCAATTGTAGAATCTGATGGTACTCTAGTGGTAATTATTCCATGTTGCTATTTAATAATAGCAATATCCAATATAATGGTGACTTTGAGGGTGTCAACCTGATAGCTAAGAAGTTGAAATGAAACATAGTCTGTGGAAATTATGTATTTGATTATCTGCAAAGACGCGAAATAATATATATTATATATTGATTTGTTAACTAATTCTCGTTAAATATACATTCTACTAACAGATAAATTTGAAGTTAACATAACAGATCTGATCCAGGAAAGATTGGGAAATTCCATTTATACAACAATACTAGCTCAGTATACTGGCTTTCCTGAGAAATTGCTTCAGTGGTACGTAAATGGGAGGCCTGTAGGCCCAACTAATACCGTATTTGACGTGAAATCTGATGGACTGAATTCATACCTGAGATTCAAACGGGATGTTAATCAAACATATGGAACCTTTATGTTGAAAGTGAACGGTACAAAATGGAAGGATTCACTGAAGTTGTCTCATCCTCAAATTTCAAGCATTTTCAAATCCACAAAAAATAATTTTAACAAAGTAGTAACTAAAATATCACATGGAAGTATTCTTTCTGATGTCAAAGTTGATTCTGATCCTCAATCTGACACATCTGTTAATCAGTTCTTATCACATAATACACATAAGCCAACTAACAGAAAGTTTAGACCTGCAGTCATTCGTTTAGGTCAAGGCAAGACACAAAAACCTAAACCAAAGAGTCATTATGTCCGTCAAAACTCAATTTTTACTTCACAAGCAAACTTGGCACCTAACAAAGACAAATATAGCGATAGGAAATTCCTAAGAGAAGTAATTCGTTTAGGACAGAACCGGAAGCAAGAAAAAGCAGTCAATGAATGGACACACCTACCTGCTCATGCTAAATCTCTAGAGAAGAATACCCACAAAAAAATTGTTCAAGGAAAAAGTATTTTACAAACTCTCTCACCAGATTTGAGTGAGTAAAAACTTAACTAACTATAAGATTATTTTTATTCTATCAACAGTTACTTGAATACATATTATGTGAAGCTATTAAAACAATGAAATTTGAATACACAGTCTCATAATCAGTATCATGCTAATGTTATAATTTCGGTGCTGCATAAGATTTAGCAATTGTTAAATTTTCTTTTATAGTTATATAAGCATTACACAATGGGTATATGATCATTTCATTGTAATGTTATAAATACTAGCATCCTTACAAGTAGCAGTAAATGGCAGGGTTCAGAAATATCTCAGACATTTAGTGAAAGTTCCGTATGATGCCAAGGTCTCATTGAAGTGCATTTCACCAACTGCGAAACTACTAACGTTTGTTAACACAACTTTAGACCTGGACCAAAACTTGTGGAACGGACTGTCACCATACTTATTTGTATACTCAAATATTACAATTAATCATTTTGATGTTAAAAATAGAGGATTTTACAGTTGCACCACCAATGTCACTACTAAATCAGTAGAAAAGACACTAATCACAACTAGTGAGTTCAAAGTTTGTATTTAGAATTGTATATGCAATTACATTGATGTGTATTATTAATTGAAAATGTAGTTTAAGTAATGACAATTATAACACGTCAAAATACTATTGGAAGATTAAGTATCGAGCATGTAAGAACAAGTGCACCACCTTATTATATGATTAGTAGTGTTTTGTTATCAGGTCAAATTCTTCAGATCCATTAATTTTACATAAAGACGTGCAATTCTGAAATATGAAATCAATTGTAGAATCTGATGGTACTCTAGTGGTAATTATTCCATGTTGCTATTTAATAATAGCAATATCCAATATAATGGTGACTTTTAGGATGTCAACCTGATAGCCAAGAAGTTGAAATGAAATATGCTATGTGGAAATTATGCACTTGATTTTCTCCAATGCTGAGAAATATATATATTTATTCCAAGCTAGATATCTTCACAATGATATTTTTAGGTACTGTGAGATATCTCAGGATATCACAAAGTGTTATCTCATGGCTGTATTGAGCAAGCATATAGCAACCAGGCCTGGCGTACAAGTTTTCTGGGTTTTTATAGCCATTTTTACTCTAGTGGAGCCTACCCAGCCAGGTTAGAGTAGCTGCAATAATATCAGCTACGGTTGTGGGGAGCCCCTAGTGAGTTTTCGGTAACTTTACACCTTGAGTTAACAAAAAACTACTTCAGTGAACATATCTAGTGTGGAATAAACCACTTATTACACTCGTTGGAGTCATATGGCTAGATATTTCACTCACAGGCTTTATTTTCACTGCCTTTGACTCTTGAAAATAAATTAGCCTGCTCATGAAATATTTCACCATATCACACTCTAACTCATGTAATAAGCACAATATATATATATGTATATAATATATATTATAATATATATATTTTTTTAAAACTCATTTTCATTAATAATTATACATTCTAATAACAGATAAATTTGAAGTTAACATAACAGATTTAATCCAGGAAAGATTGGGAAATTCCATTTATACAACAATACTAGCTCAGTATACAGGCTTTCCTGAGAAATTGCTTCAGTGGTACGTAAATGGGAGGCGTGTAGGCCCCTCAAATACCATATTTAATGTTAAATCTGATGGACTGAATTCATACCTGAGATTCAAGCACGATAATAATCAAACATATGGAACCTTTATGCTGAAAGTGAACGGTACAAAATGGAAGGATACACTAAAGTTGCCTCATCCTCAACAAATTTCAAGCATTTTAGAATCCACAAAAAATAGTGTTAAGAAAGTAGTAACCAAAATATCACATGGAAGTATTCTCTCTGATGTCACAGCTTATCCTGATCCTCAATCTGACACGTCTGTTAATCAGTTCTTATCACATGATACACATAGGTCAACTAACAGAAAGTTTAGACCTGAAGTCATTCGTTTAGGTCAAGACAAAACACAAAAACCTAAACCAAAGAGTCATTACATCCGTCAAAACTCAATTTTTTCTTCACAAGCAAGCATGGCACCTAACAAAGACAAAGATAGCGATAGGAAATTCCTAAGAGAAGTAATTCGTTTAGGACAGAAGAGGAAATCAGAAAATAAAGTCAATGAATGGACACGCCTACCTACTCATGCTAAATCTCTAGAGAAGAATACCCACAAAAAAATTGTTCAAGGAAATAGTATTTTACAAACTCTCTCACCAGATTTGAGTGAGTTCAAACTTAACTAACCTTGAATGCATATATATGTGAAGCTATTAAAACAATGGAATTTGATTACACAGTCTCGTAAATAGTATCATGCTAATGTTATAATTTCGGTGCTGCATAAGATTAAGCAATTATTTCATTTTCTTTTAGATATATATAAAGCATTACACAATGTGTATATATATATGATCACTTCATTGTAATGTTATAAATACTAGCATCCTTACAAGTAGCAGTAAATGGCAAAGTTCAGAAATATCTCAGACATTTAGTGAAAGTTCCGTATGATGCCAAGGTCTCATTGAAGTGCATTTCACCAACTGCGAAGCTACTAACGTTTGTTAACTCAACTTTAGACCTGGACCAAAACTTGTGGAACGGACTATCACCATACTTATTTGTATACTCAAATATTACCATCCATCATTTTGATGTAAAAAATAGAGGATTTTACAGTTGCACCACCAATGTCACTACTAAATCAGTAGAAAAGACACTGATCACAACTAGTGAGTTGGAAGTGTGAATTTCTGGTAGTATCAGCATGTGATGTGGGTAATCCATTGAAAAAAAGTAGACTTAATTTAGACAATACAATATTACAGTTCTAAGCACGGTAAGATAAAATAACATGCCAGCTTTAATGCATGTAAAAATGATGTGGTAGACTTCAAAACTTATCCACTACTTCATGTTAAAGCAGCTTCCTATAGAATATCCCATATTTTGAGTGATAATTCGTTTTCTAGCGATATATTTCCTAAGTGATAGTTGTGCTGGAGATGTTATATTGTGAAGCAATGCACATTAGAAATATGCAAACAATGTTAGGATTTGATTATACTGCCATGAAACATTGTGTTACTAGCATTAAATCATTGACTTATTCACCCAATCATACTTACTAATTCCAGATAAATTTGAACTGAACATAACAGATCTAATTCAGGAAAGATTGGGCAGTTCCATTTATACTACAATACTAGCACAGTATGCAGGCCTTCCTGAGAAATTGCTTCAATGGTACGTAAACGGGAGGCCTGTAGGCCCCTCAAACACCATATTTGACGTGAAATCTGATGGACTGAATTCATACCTGAGATTCAAACACGATGATAATCAAACATATGGAACCTTTATGCTAAAAGTGAACGGTACTAATATGAAAGATACATTAAATATACCTAATCTCCAAGAAACTTCTAGTCTCCTTGGATCTTCAAGATGGTTTCTTAACAAAATAGTAACCAAAGTAGTAAATGGAAATCTTCTTTCTGATATAAAAGCTATCCCTGACACCCAAACTGATACATCATCAAATGAATTCTTGTCACAAAATACTTATAAGCCTAGTAATAGGAAGTTTTTACCAGGAATATTTAGTTTAGGTGAAGGCGGGAAACAGAACATGGACTCTTGGAAAAAAAATAGAAATGGTATGAAATCATTTGTTCCAACTTCACCAACTACTCCACTAAACTTACGTAAGTTAAAACAATAGTCATTCCCATCCAAATTTATTAGCAAGGAGTAAAAGGAAGAAAGGTTCATATTACTTTTAAAATATTGACAATTTCCTTCACTTACATAAAAGCAAGCAAGTTTACCTTTACTTAGTTTGTACTTGATACTTAGCATGACTAATAGATAAATATAATGTCCTGACAATCAAATTGACAGAATTTACACAAGACATTCAGTAAAATTATTTGTTTCCTACAGCATCAGTACAAGTTGAGAAACGCACAAAATTATTTGCAAGTAGAAATAAGAATTATAACTACAAACTTGGAGAGAATATGTTATATTCAGGCCATGACAGGAAACAAGAAAAGAGGGTCAAGGAAAGAATGTCCCAATCACATCAAACTAAAGCACCCAGTCACTATGTTGATCAAATATCTCAACAACAGCAGATGGACTCGGGGAAGAACTATGTTACAACTCAAGAAGAGAATGCTTACCAAAAATATCATCCCAAACATTTTGCTTCATCAATGACTCCACCTGATGTGTGTGAGTTTTGAAGTTTTAGCTAATTGAATATTCTGAATTCGTTAAGCTGAATTGATATAAAAAATACTTAAATCAAATCACATTTTTGATTTTTATATGAATTTTGTTGAAAGTTAAAATCTATTTAAATACATAGCACACCCACAAGTTGAGGTAAAGGACAGGTTGCCACATAATAAAAACAAACAAATAAACAGCAAGTTTGAAACTGGAACACATCACTCACCTCAGTCAAAAGAAAACCAAGACAAGATGATAGAGAAATGGATGTCTAAAAGTATTCTAACTAAAGCACCAAGTGACAATGTCAATTCAGATTCAAAGACTTTCCAAAAACAGCAAATGGACTTCAGTGATAGAAACAATTATATAACTTCTCAACATGAAGACAAATACAAAACAATGGAGTCAAAAGTAACTCCTTCCACATCAAGAGTACCAGATGATTTATGTGAGTCTACATCAAATAGTTTTCTCTTAGCTGTAGCTAAGTTCAATCGAATATTATTTCTGAAAGATCTTTTGTAGCACAATTTGTTTAGTTTATAATGTGTCAACTCTGATATTGTTAGCTAAATACTTAAAATGGAATAATTTATGCCTCATTTTCTTTCTTTATTTGTAGTTTTTGCGTAATTTGTGAGGAAATAATCAATTCAGATGGTATTTACATGTATAAATTTAGTATGTTTATTCTACTCTTCTGTTTGAATGATATTAAATTGTTAAGTCAGAGTGTGTGTGTATAATTGTGCTAATTATTGGTGTACTTCTTTATAACTGCTGGACTAGATAGCGAATCATGTTATTATTTGTATGTTTCATTTTTTAATAACTGTAAAGCAGTCCACCAAGATGATGTCAATGATATTTTACCACATAAGAAAGTTAGTCAATTTGACAGTAAACTAGGAACAGAAATGTTTAACTTGGGACAAAAGAATGAAAAGCAAAACAGGATCAAGGAAAGGTTGTCTCAACTGATGGGGACAAACACAAGAAGTTACAATGTCAATCAAATGAGTCAAAATTCCAATAGTTTTCCACTACAGCATGAGGTTTCAAAAGATGAAGAGACAACTGGTATGAAGACATTTAAAAATGTGAATTATACTGAGACATTTATGTGAATTTTAGTCATATATACACCTCACCTCACAACTGAAGAAGGCTTATGAGAGAGCTGAAATGTTTTGTGAATTATATCTAATTTTAATGCTATATACTAAGCTAAAAATATTGAATTACCATAAATGTACTCATTTATATATGGTAGAAGTATGAGAACAGAACTGTTCCCATTCACTTTCCCTACTTGAACGCCATTGTTTAGACGTTGTGATTACTCATCAAAATACATGGCTTCAATTTGTAATTTCCCTATTCCAGGTGGTAGGGTAGCAGGAACTTCTCTAAGCTGTATTACTACTGTTACATAAAGTAGAGCTAACTATAGGGATGAATGACTACTGTTACATAGAGTAGAGCTAATTATAGAAATGTACCATTACTGTTACATAGAGTAGAGCTTGTTATAGGAATGTACAACTACTGTTACATTAAATAGAGCTTGGTATACAAATGTACCACACTGCTACATAGAGAGAGCTGGTTATAGAAATGTACCACTATTGTTACATAATTATAGGAGTGTACCACTACTGTTACATAGAGTAGAACTGGTTATAGGGATGTACCATTAAGTAGAGCTAGTTATACATATGTATCACTACTCATACATAAAGAACAGCTGATTATAGGGATGTACCATTACTGGTACATAAAGTAGAGCTGGTTATAGAAATGCACCACTACTGTTACATAAAGTAAAGCTGGTTCTAACTCATAGTTTGTACCGCATGTGGTACTTGGTGTACCACCTTTGTAAAATAGTGTGTTTAATGCATAATCACTAATAATGCTTTTATCAGATGAGATACAACACGTACCACAAGGTGGTCCTAGGGGGCTAGAGCTAGGGCTAGGGCTAAAGACTTACATGTGTACTGTTTGTACATAACTAATACATTAAAAGATAAGAACATATTAATTCCACAGATACAATTTACGCTTTATGTAAAACTTTTACAGAGTTCATTATCTTAGGTTAATGTAGTTGAATCATTTCTGAAAATTATTAGAGCTCCATCTACTTTGTGGAAGAGACGTAACCCGTTCAGTAAGCATTACAGTAGAATCTCGTTAAATACAAGTTTACCCTCATGCACAGCAGAACCTAGACACACACTTGGAAATTATAGTATGAAGCAAAATGTGTTTGTACATGTCTTGTAATGCAGTGTATAAAGTGTGGTGACTCTGCCTTATGTCATGAAGCACGTATGTGCTAATATGCGGTAATATCGTAATGTATTTATAAATCGTACAAAACTAATACATGAAAAGATTAGAACATATTAATTCCACAGATACAAATTATGTTTTATGTTAAACTTTTACAGATTTCATTATCTTAGGTTAATGTAGTTGAATCATTTCTGAAAATTATTAGAGCTCCACCTACTTTGTGGAAGAGACGTAACCCGTTCAGTAAGCATTACAGTAGAATCTCGTTAAATACAAGTTTACCCTCATGCACAGCAGAACCTAGACACACACTTGGAAATTATATTATTAAGCAAAATATGTTTGTACATGTCTTGTAATTCAATTTATGAAGTGTGGTGACTCTGCCTTAAGTCATTAAGCATGTATGTGCTAATATGCGGTAATATCGTAATGTATTTATAAATCGTACAAAACTAATACATGAAAAGATTAGAACATATTAACTCCACAGATACAAATTACGCTATATGTTAAACTTTTACAGATTTCATTATCTTAGGTTAATGTAGTTGAATAATTTCTGAAAATTATTAGAGCTCCACCTACTTTGTGGAAGAGACGTAACCCGTTCAGTAAGCATTACAGTAGAATCTCGTTAAATACAAGTTTACCCTCATGCACAGCAGAACCTAGACACACACTTGGAAATTATAATATGAAGCAAATATGTTTGTACATGTCTTGTAATGCAGTGTATAAAGTGTGGTGACTCTGCCTTAAGTCATTAAGCATGTATGTGCTAATATGCGGTAATATCGTAATGTATTTATAAATCGTACATAACTAATACATGAAAAGATTAGAACATATTAATTCCACATATACAAATTATGTTTTATGTTAAACTTTTACAGATTTCATTATCTTAGGTTAATGTAGTTGAATCATTTCTGAAAATTATTAGAGCTCCACCTACTTTGTGGAAGAGACGTAACCCGTTCAGTAAGCATTACAGTAGAATCTCGTTAAAAACAAGTTTACCCTCATGCACAGCAGAACGTAGACACACACTTGGAAATTATATTATGAAGCAAAATGTGTTTTTACATGTCATGTAATGCAGTGGATAAAGTGTGGTGACACTGCCTTATGACAGCAAGCACGTATGTGCTAATATGCGGTAATATCGTAATGTATTTATAAATCGTACAAAACTAATACATGAAAAGATTAGAACATATTAACTCCACAGATACAAATTACGCTTTATGTAAAACTTTTACAGAGTTTATAATCTTAACTTGATGTAGTTAAATCATTTCTGAAAATTATTAGAGCTCCACCTACTTTGTGGAAGAGACGTAACCCGTTCAGTAAGCATTACAGTAGAATCTCGTTAAATACAAGTTTACCCTCATGCACAGCAGAACCTAGACACACCCTTGAAAATTATATTATGAAGCAAAATGTGTTTGTACATGTCATGTAATGCAGTGTATAAAGTGTGGTGACTCTGCCTTATGACATGAAGCACGTATGTGCTAATATGCGGTAATATCGTAATGTATTTATAAATCGTACAAAACTAATACATGAAACTATTTGAACATATTAATTCCACAGATACAAATTACGCATTATGTTAAACTTTTACAGATTTCATTATCTTAGGTTAATGTAGTTGAATCATTTCTGAAAATTATTAGAGCTCCACCTACTTTGTGGAAGAGACGTAACCCGTTCAGTAAGCATTACAGTAGAATCTCGTTAAATACAAGTTTAACCTCATGCACAGCAGAACCTAGACACACACTTGGAAATTATAGTATGAAGCAAAATGTGTTTGTACATGTCATGTAATGCAGTGGATAAAGTGTGGTGACTCTGCCTTATGTCATGAAGCACGTATCTGCTAATATGCGGTAATATCGTAATGTATTTATATATCGTACAAAACTAATATATTAAAAGATTAGAACATATTAATTCCACAGATACAAATTACGCTTTATGTAAGACTTTTACAGAGTTCATTATCTTAGCTTCAAGTAGTTGAATCATTTCTAAAAAATATTAGAGCTCCACCTACTTTGTGGAAGAGACGTAACCCGTTCAGTTAGCATTACAGTAGAATCTCGTTAAATACAAGTTTACCCTCATGCACAGCAGAACCTAGACACACCCTTGGAAATTATAATATGAAGCAAAATATGTTTGTACATGTCTTGTAATGCAGTGGATAAAGTGTGGTGACTCTGCCTTATGACATGAAGCACGTATGTGCTAATATGCGGTAATTTCGTAATGTATTTATAAATCGTACAAAACTAATACATGAAAAGATTAGAACATATTAATTCCACATATACAATTTAAACACTAAGTAAGACTTTTACAGAGTTCATCATCTTAATTTGATGTAGTTGAATCATTTCTAAAAATTATTAGAGCTCCACCTACTTTGTGGAAGAGACGTAACCCGTTCAGTAAGCTTTACAGTAGAATCTCGTTAAATACAGCTTTACCCTCATGCACAGCAAGACCTAGACACACCCTTGGAAATTATATTATTAAGCAAAATATGTTTGTACATGTCTTGTAATGCAGTGTATAAAGTGTGGTGACTCTGCCTTAAGTCATTAAGCATGTATGTGCTAATATGCGGTAATATCGTAATGTATTTATAAATCGTACAAAACTAATACATTAAAAGATTAGAACATATTAATTCCACAGATACAATTTACGCTTTATGTAAATTTTTTACAGAGTTTATAATCTTAACTTGATGTAGTTAAATTATTTCTGAAAATTATTAGAGCTCCACCTACTTTGTGGAAGAGACGTAACCCGTTCAGTAAGCATTACAGTAGAATCTCGTTAAATACAAGTTTACCCTCATGCACAGCAGAACGTAGACACACTTGAAAATTATATTATGAAGCAAAATGTGTTTGTACATGTCATGTAATGCAGTGGATAAAGTGTGGTGACTCTGCCTTATGACATGAAGCACGTATGTACTAATCTGCGGTAATATCGTAATGTATTTATAAATCGTACAAAACTAATACATGAAAAGATTAGAACATATTAACTCCACAGATACAAATTACGCTTTATGTAAAACTTTTACAGAGTTCATTATCTTAGCTTAATGTAGTTGAATCATTTCTGAAAATTATTAGAGCTCCACCTACTTTGTGGAAGAGACGTAACCCGTTCAGTAAGCTTTAAAGTAGAATCTCGTTAAATACAGCTTTACCCTCATGCACAGCAGAACCTAGACACACACTTGGAAATTATAATATGAAGCAAAATGTGTTTGTACATGTCATGTAAAGCAATGGATTAAGTGTGGTGACTCTGCCTTATGTGATGAAGCACGTATGTGCTAATATGCGGTAATATTGTAATGTATTTATAAATCGTACAAACTAATATATTAAAAGATTAGAACATATTAATTCCACAGATACAAATTACGCTTTATGTAAGACTTTTACAGAGTTCATTATCTTAGCTTCAAGTAGTTGAATCATTTCTGAAAAATTTTAGAGCTCCACCTACTTTGTGGAAGAGACGTAACCCGTTCAGTTAGCATTACAGTAGAATCTCGTTAAATACAAGTTTACCCTCATGCACAGCAGAACCTAGACACACACTTGGAAATTATAATATGAAGCAAAATGTATTTGTACATGTCATGTAATGCAGTGGATAAAGTGTGGTGACTCTGCCTTATGTCATGTAGCACGTATGTACTAATCTGCGGTAATATCGTAATGTATTTATACATCGTACAAAACTAATACATTAAACGATTAGAACATATTAATTTCACATATACAAATTAAACTCTAGGTAAGACTTTTACAGAGTTCATCATCTTAGTTTGATGTAGTTGAATTATTTATGAAAATTATTAGAGCTCCACCTACTTTGTGGAAGAGACGTAACCCGTTCAGTAAGCTTTACGATACAATCTCGTTAAATACAGATTTACCCTCGTGCACAGCAAAACCTAGACACACACTTGGAAATTATATTATGAAGCAAAATGTGTTTGTACATGTCATGTAATGCCATGGATAAAGTGTGGTGACTCTGCCTTATGTGATGAAGCACGTATGTGCCAATATGCAGTAATATTGTAATGTATTCATACAATCGTACAAAACTAATACATGAAATGATTTGAACATATTATATTCACATATACAAATTAAACTTTAGGTAAAACTTTTACAGAGTTCATTATCTTAGGTTAATGTAGTTGAATTATTTCTGAAAATTATTAGAGCTCCACCTACTTTGTGGAAGAGACGTAACCCGTTCAGTAAGCATTACAGTAGAATCTCGTTAAATACAAGTTTACCCTCATGCACAGCAGAACCTAGACACAGACTTGGAAATTATATTATGAAGCAAAATGTGTTTGTACATGTCATGTAATGCAGTGGATAAAGTGTGGTGACTCTGCCTTATGACATGAAGCACGTATGTGCTAATATGCGGTAATATCGTAATGTATTTATAAATCGTACAAAACTAATACATGAAAAGATTAGAACAAATTAACTCCACATATACAAATTACGCTTTATGTAAAACTTTTACAGAGTTCATTATCTTAGCTTAATGTAGTTGAATCATTTCTGAAAATTATTAGAGCTCCACCTACTTTGTGGAAGAGACGTAACCCGTTCAGTAAGCTTTAAAGTAGAATCTCGTTAAATACAGCTTTACCCTCATGCACAGCAGAACCTAAACACACACTTGGAAATTATAGTATGAAGCAAAATGTGTTTGTACATGTCATGTAATGCAGTGGATAAAGTGTGGTGACTCTGCCTTATGTCATGAAGCACGTATGTGCTAATATGCGGTAATATCGTAATGTATTTATAAATCGTACATAACTAATACATGAAAAGATTAGAACATATTAATTCCACAGATACAAATTACGCTTTATGTAAAACTTTTACAGAGTTCATTATCTTAGGTTAATGTAGTTGAATCATTTCTGAAAATTATTAGAGCTCCACCTACTTTGTGGAAGAGACGTAACCCGTTCAGTAAGCTTTACAGTAGAATCTCGTTAAATACAGCTTTACCCTCATGCACAGCAAGACCTAGACACACCCTTGGAAATTATATTATGAAGCAAAATATGTTTGTACATGTCATGTAATGCAGTAGATAAAGTGTGGTGACTCTGCCTTATGACATGAAGCACGTATGTGCTAATATGCGGTAATATCGTAATGTATTTATAAATCGTACAAAACTAATACATGAAAAGATTAGAACATATTAACTCCACAGATACAAATTACGCTTTATGTTAAACTTTTACAGAGTTCATTATCTTAGCTTAATGTAGTTGAATCATTTCTGAAAATTATTAAAGCTCCATCTACTTTGTGGAAGAGACGTAACCCATTCAGTACGCTTTAAAGTAGAATCTCGTTAAATACAGCTTTACCCTCATGCACAGCAGAACCTAGACACATACTTGGAAATTATATTATGAAGCAAAATGTGTTTGTACATGTCATGTAATGCAGTGGATAAAGTGTGGTGACTCTGCCTTATGTCATGAAGCACGTATGTGCTAATATGCGGTAATATCGTAATGTATGTATTATAAATGTACAACACTAAACATGAAAAAGATTAGAACATATTAATTCCACAGATACAATTTACGCTTTATGTGAAAAACTTTTACAGAGTTCATTATCTGGTTAATGTAGTTGATCATTTCTGAAATTATTAGAGCTCCACCTACTTTGTGGAAGAGGACGTAAACCGCTTCAGTAAGAATTACAGTAGAATCTCGTTAGTTAAAAACAAGTTTACCTATGCACACAGAAGTAGACACACACATTGGACTTAGAGTATGAAGAAAGGTGTTTTTACAGCTCATATGTAATGCAGTGGATAAAGTGTGGTGACTCCGCCTTATGACATGAAGCACGTATGTGCTAATATGCGGTAATATCGTAATGTATTTATAAATCGTACAAAACTAATACATGAAAAGATTATAACATATTAATTCTACATATACAATTTAAACTCTAAGTAAGACTTTTACAGAATTCATCATCGATGTAGTTGAATCATTTCTAAAAATTATTAGAGCTCCACCTACTTTGTGGAAGAGACGTAACCCGTTCAGTAAGCATTACAGTAGAATCTCGTTAAATACAGCTTTACCCTCATGCACAGCAAGACCTAGACACACCCTTGGAAATTATATTATGAAGCAAAATATGTTTGTACATGTCTTGTAATGCAGTGTATAAAGTGTGGTGACTCTGCCTTAAGTCATTAAGCATGTATGTGCTAATATGCGGTAATACCGTAATGTATTTATAAATCGTACAAAACTAATACATGAAAAGATTAGAACATATTAATTCCACAGATACAATTTACGATTTATGTAAAACTTTTACAGAGTTCATTATCTTAGGTTAATGTAGTTGAATCATTTCTGAAAATTATTAGAGCTCCACCTACTTTGTGGAAGAGACGTAACCCGTTCAGTAAGCATTACAGTAGAATCTCGTTAAATACAAGTTTACCCTCATGCACAGCAGAACGTAGACACACACTTGGAAATTATATTATGAAGCAAAATGTGTTTGTACATGTCATGTAATGCAGTGGATAAAGTGTGGTGACTCTGCCTTATGTCATGAAGCACGTATGTGCTAAAAGATTAGAACATTAACTCCACAGATACAAATTACACTTTATGTAAAACTTTTACAGAGTTCATTATCTTAGCTTAATGTAGTTGAATCATTTCTGAAAATTATTAGAGCTCCACCTACTTTGTGGAAGAGACGTAACCCGTTCAGTAAGCTTTAAAGTAGAATCTCGTTAAATACAGCTTTACCCTCATGCACAGCAGAACCTAGACACACACTTGGAAATTATAGTATGAAACAAAATGTGTTTGTACATATCATGTAATGCAGTGGATAAAGTGTGGTGACTCTGCCTTATGACATGAAGCACGTATGTGCTAATATGCGGTAATATCGTAATGTATTTATAAATCGTACAAAACTAATACATGAAAAGATTAGAACATATTAACTCCACAGATACAAATTACGCTTTATGTAAAACTTTTACAGAGTTCATTATCTTAGCTTCAAGTAGTTGAATCATTTCTGAAAAATTTTAGAGCTCCACCTACTTTGTGGAAGAGACGTAACCCGTTCAGTTAGCATTACAGTAGAATCTCGTTAAATACAAGTTGTATTAGTTATGTACGATTTATAAATACATTACGATATTACCGCATATTAGCACATACGTGCTTCATGTCATAAGGCAGAGTCACCACACTTTATCTACTGCATTACATGACATGTACAAACACATTTTGCTTCATAATATAATTTCCAAGTGTGTGTCTACGTTCTGCTGTGCATGAGGGTAAACTTTTATAACTAAGATTTTACCGTAAAGCTTACTGAACGGGTTACGTCTCTTCCACAAAGTAGGTGGAGCTCTAATAATTTTCATAAATAATTCAACTACATCAAACTAAGATGATGAACTCTGTAAAAGTCTTACCTAGAGTTTAATTTGTATATGTGAAATTAATATGTTCTAATCGTTTAATGTATTAGTTTTGTACGATTTATAAATACATTACGATATTACCGCATATTAGTACATACGTGCTACATGACATAAGGCAGAGTCATCACACTTTATCCACTGCATTACATGACATGTACAAACACATTTTGTTTCATATTATAATTTCCAAGTGTGTGTCTAGGTTCTGCTGTGCATGAGGGTAAACTTGTATTTAACGAGATTCTACTGTAATGCTTACTGAACGGGTTACGTCTCTTCCACAAAGTAGGTGGAGCTCTAATAATTTTCAGAAATGATTCAACTACATTAAATTAAGATAATGAACTCTGTAAAAGATTTACATAAAGCGTAATTTGTATCTGTGGAATTAATATGTTCTAATCTTTTCATGTATTAGTTATGTACGATTTATAAATACATTACGATATTACCGCATATTAGCACATACATGCTTAATGACTTAAGGCAGAGTCACCACACTTCATAAAATGCATTACAAGACATGTACAAACATATTTTGCTTCATAATATAATTTCCAAGGGTGTGTCTAGGTTCTGCTGTGCATGAGGGTAAACTTGTATTTAACGAGATTCTACTGTAATGCTTACTGAACGGGTTACGTCTCTTCCACAAAGTAGGTGGAGCTCTAATAATTTTCAGAAATGATTCAACTACATTAAGCTAAGATAATGAACTCTGTAAATGTATTACATAAAGCGTAATTTGTATCTGTGGAATTAATATGTTCTAATCTTTTCATGTATTAGTTATGTACGATTTATAAATACATTACGATATTACCGCATATTAGCACATACATGCTTAATGACTTAAGGCAGAGTCACCACACTTCATAAATTGAATTACAAGACATGTACAAACATATTTTGCTTCATAATATAATTTCCAAGGGTGTGTCTAGGTCTTGCTGTGCATGAGGGTAAAGCTGTATTTAACGAGATTCTACTGTAAAGCTTACTGAACGGGTTACGTCTCTTCCACAAAGTAGTTGGAGCTCTAATAATTTTCAGAAATAATTTAACTACATCAAGCTAAGATAATGAACTCTGTAAAAGTTTTACCTAGAGTTTAATTTTTATATGTGAAATTAATATGTTCTAATGTTTTAATGTATTAGTTAAGTACGATTTATAAATACATTACGATAATACCGCATATTAGCACATACGTGCTTCATCACATAAGGCACATTCACCACACTTAATTCATTGCTTTACATGACATGTACAAACACATTTTGCTTCTTAATATAATTTCAAAGAGTGTGTCTAGGTTTTAATGTGCATGAGGGTAAAGCTGTATTTAACGAGATTCTACTGTAAAGCTTACTGAACGGGTTACGTCTCTTCCACAAAGTAGGTGGAGCTCTAATAATTTTCAGAAATAATTCAACTACATCAAACTAAGATGATGAACTCTTTAAAATTCTAACCTAGAGCGTAATTTGTATCTGTGGAATTAATATGTTCTAATTTTTTAATGTATTAGTTTTGTACGATTTATAAATACATTACAATATTACCGCATATTAGCACATACGTGCTTCATGACATAAAGCAGAGTCACCACACTTTATCCACTGCATTACATGACATGTACAAACACATTTTGTTTCATAATATTATTTCCAAATGTGTGTCTAGGTTCTGCTGTGCATGAGGGTAAAGTTGTATTCAACGAGATTCTACTTTAAAGCTTACTGAACGGGTTACGTCTCTTCCACAAAGTAGGTGGAGCTCTAGAAATGATTCAACTACATTAAGCTAAATTGATTAACTCTGTAAAAGTCTTAAACAGAGCGTAATTTGTATCTGAAGAATTAATATGTTCTAATTTTTTAATGTATTAGTTATGTACGATTTATAAATACATTACTATATTACCGCATATTAGCACATACGTGCTTTATGACATAAGGCAGAGTCACCACACTTTATCTAGTGCATTACAAGACATGTACAAACACATTTTGCTTCATACTATAATTTCCAAGTGTGTGTCTAGGTTCTGCTGTGCATGAGGGTAAACTTGTATTTAACGAGATTCTACTGTAATGCTTACTGAACGGGTTACGTCTCTTCCACAAAGTAGGTGGAGCTCTAATAATTTTTAGAAATAATTCAACTACATCAAGCTAAAATGATTAAGTCTGTAAAAGTCTTACCTAGAGTTTAATTTGTATATGTGGAATTAATATGTTCTAATCTTTTCATGTATTAGTTTTGTACGATTTATAAATACATTTCAATATTACCGCATATTAGCACATACGTGCTTCATGACATAAGGCAGAGTCACCACACTTTATCCACTGCATTACATGACATGTACAAACACATTTTGCTTCATAATATCTTGTCTGCCATTTTCCTTACACACGCTTTCTCAGGGAAAGGGTCATCATTCGGACTATTTGTGTCGGTTAATATTCATCATAATTTTTTCGTATTTGAATTCAAAGGTTATTAATAGTGACAAATAATGGCGTCAAGTGAAGGAGAATCTGACAGTAATGTTCTTAACTGCCTGTGTGGGTCAAAGTCTGTACGTCGAAATTCAGTTCAGGTTGCACTCATGTCAAAACCTGTTAGTCATGTTTCTTTCGTTTTGCTTTTTTAGGAGTTTTGCGATTTAGTACAGTGCGAAAACTGTAAGACGTGGGAACATACAATTTGTCGGGGCTTCAATAATATCCAGGACGACGACACTTACCACCACTTTTGCTACAGTTGTACGGGAAAGGAGAGTGTCCCAACTGTCAAAGTAAGTCAAGATTTCCTGGGAATATAAACATCCCAGGATGTTTACTGGGTGAGAGCTAAAAGTTCCATCCCTTAAAGTTTTAAAGTGTTATGTCAGGGCGAAAGGGGGAGGTTTTGATGACATTTTTTAGCATTATGTTAGGGGGAGAATCACCAGAGAGTACAGGAAAGTCTAGTCTCTGTGGGAACTACTTTTTTCCACCACTGTATTATATTGATATACATTTATTGCAGACATTAATTCTCATAAGAAGAATTTTACACATAACAGAACATGAAGGGCTCACCAAACGCTATTTAATTAAAAACATCAAGAAATCTCTCGATCTGAAGAATGTAGGTGAACTCAGACCGGCGCTAACGGAATTATCGACATCTCAGTATATAAAATGGTGTAATCAAAAGAAAGTGTTAGTTCATTAAATTTAGTATCTAGTTGCTAGTCATTTCATTTAATATATCTTATATCATTCAGGTCTTTTACAATTATTAATTATTATGAAGGTTTATCCAAGTACTTCAAAGTAAGTAAATATTATGTAATGTTTTTTACAATAATGTTTATGTTTAATTCTATTTATAGCCCGATGATAATTTGACGACAGAAATAAGTTTTTGTGAGGTAATTTTAACATTATCGTAATATTTTTTATTTGTCATGCTGAGCTGCTATATAAGCACAACAAATTTTTATGTAATAATTGTAGCTCTTAAATGTTTATTATTTCTTACTATTTAGATGACTGGAAAAGACCATGATTCTTCGGTAATTTATGTGTTATATTTATTATCAAGATGATTTTTGTGTGCACAAAAATAATTAATATTTAATATTTTTATGTTGCTATTGAGGCTTTTAAATGTTTATTTCTTACTATTTAGTTGAGAAGTGGTGAAGAGAATGAACAAGAGGTAATTTATGTGTCATATTTATTTTCAAGATGATTTTTGTGTGCACAAAAATAATTAATATTTAATATTTTTATGTTGCTATTGAGGCTTTTAAATGTTTATTTCTTACTATTTAGTTGAGAAGCTTTTAAATGTTTATTTCTTACTATTTAGTCGAGAAGTGGTGAAGAGAATGAACAAGAGGTAATTTATGTGTCATATTTATTTTCAAGATGATTTTTGTGTGCACAAAAATAATTAATATTTAATATTTTTATGTTGCTATTGAGGCTTTTAAATGTTTATTTCTTACTATTTAGTTGAGAAGTGGTGAAGAGAATGAACAAGAGGTAATTTATGTGTCATATTTATTTTCAAGATGATTTTTGTGTGCACAAAAATAATTAATATTTAATATTTTTATGTTGCTATTGAGGCTTTTAAATGTTTATTTCTTACTATTTAGTTGAGAAGTGGTGAAGAGAATGAACAAGAGGTAATTTATGTGTCATATTTATTTTCAAGATGATTTTTGTGTGCACAAAAATAATTAATATTTAATATTTTTATGTTGCTATTGAGGCTTTTAAATGTTTATTTCTTACTATTTGGTTGAGAAGCTTTTAAATGTTTATTTCTTACTATTTAGTCGAGGAGTGGTGAAGAGAATCAACAAGAGGTAATTTATGTGTCATATTTATTTTCAAGATGATTTTTGTGTGCACAAAAATAATTAATATTTAATATTTTTATGTTGCTATTGAGGCTTTTAAATGTTTATTTCTTACTATTTAGTTGAGAAGTGGTGAACAGAATGAACAAGAGGTAATTTATGTGTCATATTTATTTTCAAGATGATTTTTGTGTGCACAAAAATAATTAATATTTAATATTTTTATGTTGCTATTGAGGCTTTTAAATGTTTATTTCTTACTATTTAGTTGAGAAGCTTTTAAATGTTTATTTCTTACTATTTGGTTGAGAAGCTTTTAAATGTTTATTTCTTACTATTTAGTCGAGAAGTGGTGAAGAGAATCAACAAGAGGTAATTTATGTGTCATATTTATTTTCAAGATGATTTTTGTGTGCACAAAAATAATTAATATTTAATATTTTTATGTTGCTATTGAGGCTTTTAAATGTTTATTTCTTACTATTTAGTTGAGAAGTGGTGAAGAGAATGAACAAGAGGTAATTTATGTGTCATATTTATTTTCAAGATGATTTTTGTGTGCACAAAAATAATTAATATTTAATATTTTTATGTTGCTATTGAGGCTTTTAAATGTTTATTTCTTACTATTTAGTTGAGAAGCTTTTAAATGTTTATTTCTTACTATTTAGGCTGAAGAAAGAGATGAAGCAATCGTAACTCTCAAAGTAATTTTTTTTTATGCGGCGTGTGATCTCCATTCCACTATGTCATTTTGATTATTTTTGTTTTCATACAGAGAAAGCATGACGCATTAGAACGGAGATTTGATGAGTTCAAGGTAGAAGCTGACACAATATTTTTTCTTTACTAGCTTTTATTATATGTATTACCTTTATTTTTACCTTCCTTTAATAGCAAGATCAAACGATAAAAATAAGAAAAATGAACAATGATATTTTGCAACTAAAAGTAAGTGTTTATTTTCTATAGATATTGCATAAAGGATAACAATGTATTGGTATTTATAATGTGGTCAACTAAAGGATCTTTGATAAAATCTTTTTGGAAGTCCATTTTAAGCTAATACTTAGATAATTTTAGCCATGATAATTATAGAGCTATTTTAGACATTACTCTCTGCACCAACGTTTAAATATTTGTGAGCATGTCTTAGATTTATTTCATTAACATCTATGAGGTAAATGTGTTAGCCACTAAATTTTATTTTGCCATTTAATATTTACTTTATTCTAGAGAAGTAATCGGAAACTGGAAGAGGTAAGTTTTTAGTTCTGACCAGTTATATATCAATATTTCATTTTATTAAATTACATCACAGATAGTTAGGACTTACATAGGAGGAGAAATTCCTATAATTACTCCACCATTGGTCAAGGCAAGTAACTAAAACAGCTTTCTTGATTTTAAAAATTTATATTTGTTTTTATTTATTAGTTCTTTCAAGATGTCCAATACATGTTACGAAACAATGAAACTCTTGAAAATGTCCATAAAAAGTTCAAAGTAAGTGTGTGTTTCGCTAAATCGTTAAAATTTTATTCGATTAATTTTTTTTAGTACGATTGCCAGACTTATGCAAAAAAAATTAAAACATTTCTCGTAAGTTAACTGTTCAGTTTTGAACTTTTAAAATGTAATATTTTGTTTTTTAGAACATTCATACTTTTACTTGCAAACACTGCAACAAAACTATGAAATCTGTGTCTACATTTCGAAATCACTTCCATTGTCATGTAAGGTGCCGTATTGAGCATTGTATTCCTGTAGAATACTTACAACTCAAAGAAATGGAGGTAATAAATATATTCTAATATTTGATTTAATATCTAATTGCTTTCTTTTCATCTTTTATTTTAGGACATACAACCAAGTATTATTCATTAAACAACATTTTTGTATGACTATCAGCTTTTTTTCTTCTTTATTTATATGAAAGTATTTCAATATTCTCATTCAAGTGCAAATAAATATGAAGTCGTAATAACTTAGTATTTACTAGTAGCTATCTGTTTAATAACACCCAGGGTTTGATACAGGATTTTTTGCTAGGGGGGGGAAAGTCAAATAGCGACCTTATAGTTGCATTTTTTTTAGTCCTTGCAATACTAGTACGGTAAGGAAATTAAACTTATTGTATTATATTTATGTATTGATCAATTGATTACCTCTAATAAACAGCTTTGTTCATTTTGAAAGCTGAATAGCTCTGACATTAATTAAGCACAACTCCTAATAGGTTATCCTTCTAGTTTGAATGGAGTAGGTGTATCATTTTATGGATCACCAGTTCCAGTTTGAAAGTTGCTTTTAGCACTGGTCATTATGAAGCAGCTGCCTGGTTGGTAAGGTATATGTGTTGCTTTGGCAGACTGTAGAAGTTGCTGAGTAGTAGCTAATGGATATCAGAAAGTATTTTAGGAAAAAGAGACCTTGTGGCTCCAAAGGAAGTGAATCTGAACCTAAAAAAAGCAAATGTGATAGCTATGAATTGGTGGAACACAAGGAACAGATTTGAGCAGTGCAGCAGAGAGAGAGTGAGGAGGTGAGGGAGAGAGAAGAGGTGAGGAAAGAAGTGCAGCAGAGGGAAAAAATGCAGCAGAGGGAAGAAGGGCAGCAGAGGAAAGAAGTGCAGCAGAGGGAAGAAGTGCAGCAGAGGGAAGAAGTACAGCAGAGGGAAGAAGTACAGCAGAGGGAAGAAGTGCAGCAGAGGAAAGAAGTACAGCAGAGGGAAGAAGTACAGCAGAGGGAAGAAGTGCAGCAGAGGGAAGAAGTGCAGCAGAGGAAGAAGTGCAGCAGAGGGAAGAAGAGGGCAGCAGAGTGAAGAAGTGCAGCAGAGGGAAGAAGTGCAGCAGAGGGAAGAAGTGCAGCAGAGGGAAGAAGTGCAGCAGAGGGAAGGAGTGCAGCAGAGGGAAGGAGTGCAGCAGAGGGAAGAAGTGCAGCAGAGGGACGTAATATAAAGATGAACATTGGCTGAGGCAATCCCAAACTAAGCTCCAACCTAAAGCATTCAAAGGCTAGCCTGAAGAAATTGTACAAATCTAGGCTTACCTACAAGAAAAGTTGGGAGGAAAAGTATTTTTTGTATGTTTTAATAAGTATAGGTGAAAATCATAGGGGGGGGGAAACTCTGCTCAAGGGGGGGAAATCCCAGGGTTCCCCCCCCCTCTGTATCAAACCCTGACACCTATTTGTTTGTTTGGGCTTACAACACCTCATTTACTTATTTATTATTTGTTTGTTTGGGCTTACAACATCTCATTTACTTATTTATTATTTGGGCTTACAACACCTCTTTTACTTATTTATTGTTTGTTTGTTTGGGCTTACAACACCTCTTTTACTTGTTTATTATTTGTTTGTTTTGGCTTACAACAGCACCTCATTTACTTATTTATTATTTGTTTGTTTGGGCTTACAACACCTCATTTACTTATTTATTATTTTTATTAGTCTCTTCTAGCTTTTATAGTCTCTTAATTATCTTATTGCTCTTCTAGTCTCTTGAGTCTTTTCAAGTTTCTTTAGTCTCTTCTAGTCTCTTTTAGTCTTTTTAGTCTCTCAATATTCTAGCCTCTTTAGTTTTTTATACTCTCTTTAGTTTCCTTCATGCATGGGCCTAGCACATGGTGCAGCGGTGGCAGAACTGGACCGGCTGACCCGGCGGTCGCGGACCAATATTTAGCTAGCTATACTTAGCTAGCTCTTTACTCCCTGCTAATATGACTTAGCTGTATGGAAGGAGCATCTTACTCAGATCAGCAGAACAGATTTTTGTTTCAGTCAAGTGCCTGTTGTTACTGTAGTACCCACTGCTAATCTTTCATAACAATTTACTTACAAGCCTACGAGTCCATTTGGTCTGGTAACATATCTCGCACACGCAGAATTTGTATTTAACGAGATTCTACTGTAATACTTACTGAACGGGTTACGTCTCTTCCACAAAGTAGGTGGAGCTCTAATAATTTTCAGAAATGATTCAACTACATTAACCTAAAATAATGAACTCTGTAAAAGTTTTACATAAAGCGTAATTTGTATCTGTGGAATTAATATGTTCTAATCTTTTCATGTATTAGTTATGTACGATTTATAAATACATTACGATATTACCGCATATTAGCACATACGTGCTTCATGACATAAGGCAGATAATGAACTCTGTAAAAGTTTTACTCTGTAAAAGTCTTACTTAGAGTTTAAATTGTATATGTGGAATTAATATGTTCTAGTCTTTTCATGTATTAGTTTTGTACGATTTATAAATACATTACTATATTACCGCATATTAGCACATACGTGCTTCATGACATAAGGCAGAGTCACCACACTTTATCCACTGCATTACATGACATGTACAAACACATTTTGCTTCATAATATAATTTCCAAGTGTGTGTCTAGGTTCTGCTGTGCATGAGGGTAAACTTGTATTTAACGAGATTCTACTGTAATGCTTACTGAACGGGTTACGTCTCTTCCACAAAGTAGGTGGAGCTCTAATAATTTTCAGAAATGATTCAACCACATTAACTTAAAATAATGAACTCTGTAAAAGTTTTACATAAAGCGTAATTTGTATCTGTGGAATTAATATGTTCTAATCTTTTCATGTATTAGTTTAGTACGATTTATAAATACATTACGATATTACCGCATATTAGCACATACATGCTTAATGACTTAAGGCAGAGTCACCACACTTTATCCACTGCATTACATGACATGTACAAACACATTTTGCTTCATAATATAATTTCCAAGTGTGTGTCTACGTTCTGCTGTGCATGAGGGTAAACTTGTATTTAACGAGATTCTACTGTAATGCTTACTGAACGGGTTAGTCTCTTCCACCAAAGTAGGTGGAGCCTAATAATTTTTAGAAATGATTCAACTACATCAAACTAAGAGATGAACTCTGTAAATCTTACTTAGAGTTTAAATGTATTAGGGGAATTAATATGTTTCTAATCTTCATTGTATTAGTTTGTACGATTTATAAATACCTTACGATATTACCGCATATTAGCACATACGTGCTTCATGTCATAAGGCAGAGTCACCACACTTTATCCACTGCATTACATGACATGTAAAAACACATTTTGCTTCATACTCTAATTTCCAAGTGTGTGTCTAGGTTCTGCTGTGCATGAGGGTAAAGCTGTATTTAACGAGATTCTACTTTAAAGCTTACTGAACGGGTTACGTCTCTTCCACAAAGTAGGTAGAGCTCTAATAATTTTCAGAAATGATTCAACTACATTAAGCTAAGATAATGAACTCTGTAAAAGTTTTACATAAAGCGTAATTTGTATCTGTGGAGTTAATATGTTCTAATCTTTTCATGTATTAGTTTTGTACGATTTATAAATACATTACGATATTACCGCATATTAGCACATACGTGCTTGCTGTCATAAGGCAGTGTCACCACACTTTATCCACTGCATTACATGACATGTAAAAACACATTTTGCTTCATAATATAATTTCCAAGTGTGTGTCTACGTTCTGCTGTGCATGAGGGTAAACTTGTTTTTAACGAGATTCTACTGTAATGCTTACTGAACGGGTTACGTCTCTTCCACAAAGTAGGTGGAGCTCTAATAATTTTCAGAAATGATTCAACTACATTAACCTAAGATAATGAACTCTGTAAAAGTTTTACATAAAGCGTAATTTGTATCTGTGGAATTAATATGTTCTAATCTTTTATGTGTTTGAGCAGTCTTACTTCACAGGATATTACGTCACCTATTGTTTGCGGTCTCCCCAATTAGCGAGGGGAACTGAACAAACAGCTCAATGTCAGTTTACCAGACCCTTTTCCCGCGCAGCGATTGGTAAGGGTCTGGCTACGCGAGACTAGTTGGTAAATAGTCTGGTTACGCAAGACTATGCATTTAATTAGATTCATAACCCACCCACAGTGCTTGAGCTTATACCAGATCTTTAAAAAGAGTGAGGTTGTGTAAGGCTTTCACAGAGGGGAACGTTACAGATTTTTAATTTTTAATGCATGCATGGACTTGACAGCCCTTTCTTGGGTTAATTTTTGGAGTCCCCTTTCTAGGGGATGTTTTAATTCCAATGTAAACTTTAATTCCAATGTTGTTAAGTTTAATTCCAGGCCTTTTATCTGACCCTACAATGTTATATTTAATCTTCTAAAAAGTCTTTATTTCAATCGATTCATTTCTAAAAATTATTAGAGCTCCACCTACTTTGTGGAAGATATTGACTACAAATAAAATTAAAATTGAGTCTGGCATGCTTTGCTTGCACTGGCATGCTTTTGCTTGCATCAGCCTGCTTTTGCTTGCATCAGCCTGCTTTTGCTTGCATCAGCCTGCTTTTGCTTGCATCTGCCTGCTAGTGGTTGTGGTTACTATCAACAGGCCAATGTGCATATTCATAACCCAAAGTCATAACCCAGAGGGTTTGGCTTGTAGTACTAGTGATATTAAAGCTGTAAGCTGCAACTTGGGAGCGTGGTTACTGTAATGGAAATTATATTATGAAACAAAATATGTTTGTACATGTCTTGTAATGCAGTGTATAAAGTGTGGTGACTCTGGAAAGTCAGCTCTTGGCTAACATGATGGTGACATTGTCAATGCTAATAGAGCAAATGTGTAAAGATAACCATGATGATTTACATAACTATCAAGCTATATCTGTGTATGGACTTTCTTTAAATAAAAGTCATTTTGTACCAATGAATTTGTACAAATTAACAATGGACTTTAACATAAATTACATCAAATTAAGATGATGAACTCTTTAAAAGTTTTACCTAAAGTTTAATTTGTATATGTGAATATAATATGTTCAAATCATTTCATGTATTAGTTTTGTACGATTGTATGAATACATTACAATATTACTGCATATTAGCACATACGTGCTTCATCACATAAGGCAGAGTCACCACACTTTATCCATTGCATTACATGACATGTACAAACACATTTTGCTTCATAATATAATTTCCAAGTGTGTGTCTAGGTTTTGCTGTGCACGAGGGTAAAGCTGTATTTAACGAGATTTTACCGTAAAGCTTACTGAACGGGTTACGTCTCTTCCACAAAGTAGGTGGAGCTCTAATAATTTTCATAAATAATTCAACTACATCAAACTAAGATGATGAACTCTGTAAAAGTCTTACCTAGAGTTTAATTTGTATATGTGAAATTAATATGTTCTAATCGTTTAATGTATTAGTTTTGTACGATGTATAAATACATTACGATATTACCGCAGATTAGTACATACGTGCTACATGACATAAGGCAGAGTCACCACACTTTATCCACTGCATTACATGACATGTACAAATACATTTTGCTTCATATTATAATTTCCAAGTGTGTGTCTAGGTTCTGCTGTGCATGAGGGTAAACTTGTATTTAACGAGATTCTACTGTAATGCTAACTGAACGGGTTACGTCTCTTCCACAAAGTAGGTGGAGCTCTAAAATTTTTCAGAAATGATTCAACTACTTGAAGCTAAGATAATGAACTCTGTAAAAGTCTTACATAAAGCGTAATTTGTATCTGTGGAATTAATATGTTCTAATCTTTTAATATATTAGTTTTGTACGATTTATAAATACATTACGATATTACCGCATATTGGCACATACGTGCTTCATGACATAAGGCAGAGTCACCACACTTTATCCACTGCATTACATGACATGTACAAACACATTATGCTTCATATTATAATTTCCAAGTGTGTGTCTAGGTTCTGCTGTGCATGAGGGTAAAGCTGTATTTAACGAGATTCTACTTTAAAGCTTACTGAACGGGTTACGTCTCTTCCACAAAGTAGGTGGAGCTCTAATAATTTTCAGAAATGATTCAACTACATTAAGCTAAGATAATGAACTCTGTAAAAGTTTTACATAAAGAGTAATTTGTATCTGTGGAGTTAATATGTTCTAATCTTTTCATGTATTAGTTTTGTACGATTTATAAATACATTACGATATTACCGCATATTAGCACATACGTGCTTCATGTCATAAGGCAGAGTCACCACACTTTATTCACTGCATTACATGACATGTACAAACACATTTTGCTTCATAATATAATTTCCAAGTGTGTGTCTACGTTCTGCTGTGCATGAGGGTAAACTTGTATTTAACGAGATTCTACTGTAATGCTTACTGAACGGGTTACGTCTCTTCCACAAAGTATGTGGAGCTCTAATAATTTTCAGAAATTATTCAACCACATCAAGTTAAGATTATAAACTCTGTAAAAAATTTACATAAAACATAATTTGTATCTGTGGAATTAATATGTTCTAATCTTTTCATGTATTAGTTATGTACGATTTATAAATACATTACGATATTACCGCATATTAGCACATACATGCTTAATGACTTAAGGCAGAGTCACCACACTTTATACACTGCATTACAAGACATGTACAAACATATTTTGCTTCATATTATAATTTCCAAGTGTGTGTCTAGGTTCTGCTGTGCATGAGGGTAAAGCTGTATTTAACGAGATTCTACTGTAAAGCTTACTGAACGGGTTACGTCTCTTCCACAAAGTAGGTGGAGCTCTAATAATTTTTAGAAATGATTCAACTACATCAAACTAAGATGATTAACTCTGTAAAAGTTTTACTTAGAGTTTAAATTGTATATGTGGAATTAATATGTTCCAATCTTTTCATGTATTAGTTTTGTACGATTTATAAATACATTACGATATTACCGCATATTAGCACATACGTGCTTCATGACATAAGGCAGAGTCACCACACTTTATCCACTGCATTACATGACATGTACAAACACATTTTGTTTCATACTATAATTTCCAAGTGTGTGTCTAGGTTCTGCTGTGCATGAGGGTAAAGCTGTATTTAACGAGATTCTACTTTAAAGCTTACTGAACGGGTTACATCTCTTCCACAAAGTAGATGGAGCTTTAATAATTTTCAGAAATGATTCAACTTCATTAAGGTAAGATAATGAACTCTGTCAAAGTTTTACATAAAGCGTAATTTGTATCTGTGGATTTAATATGTTCTAATCTTTTCATGTATTAGTTATGTACGATTTATAAATACATTACGATATTACCGCATATTATCACATACGTGCTTCATGTCATAAGGCAGAGTCACTACACTTTATCTACTGCATTACATGACATGTACAAACACATTTTGCTTCATAATATAATTTCCAAGTGTGTGTCTACGTTCTGCTGTGCATGAGGGTAAACTTGTATTTAACGAGATTCTACTGTAATGCTAACTGAACGGGTTACGTCTCTTCCACAAAGTAGGTGGAGCTCTAAAATTTTTCAGAAATGATTCAACTTCTTGATGCTAAGATAATGAACTCTGTAAAAGTCTTACATAAAGCGTAATTTGTAACTGAGGAATTAATATGTTCTAATCTTTTAATATATTAGTTTTGTACGATTTATTAATACATTACGATATTACCGCATATTATCACATACGTGTTTCATGACATAAGGCAAAGTCACCACACTTTATCCACTGCATTACATGACATGTACAAACACATTTTGCTTCATAATATTATTTACAAGTGTGTGTCTACGTTCTGCTGTGCATGAGGGTAAAGCTGTATTTAACGAGATTCTACTTTAAAGCTTACTGAACGGGTTACGTCTCTTCCACAAAGTAGGTGGAGCTCTAATAATTTTCAGAAATGATTCAACTACATTAACCTATGATAATGAACTCTGTAAAAGTTTTACATAAAGCGTAATTTGTAACTGTGGAATTAATATGTTCTAATCTTTTAATATATTAGTTTTGTACGATTTATTAATACATTACGATATTACCGCATATTAGCACATACATGCTTAATAACTTAAGGCAGAGTCACCACACTTTATACACTGCATTACAAGACATGTACAAACATATTTTGCTTCATAATATAATTTCCAAGGGTGTGTCTAGGTTCTGCTGTGCATGAGGGTAAACTTGTATTTAACGAGATTCTACTGTAATGCTTACTGAACGGGTTACATCTCTTCCACAAAGTAGGTGGAGCTCTAATAATTTTCAGAAATGATTCAACTACATTAAGCTAAGATAATAAACTCTGTAAATGTATTACTTAGAGTTTAATTTGTATATGTGAAATTAATATGTTCTAATCATTTAATGAATTAGTTTTGTACGATTTATAAATACATTACGATATTACCGCATATTAGTACATACGTGCTAAAAGATTAGAACATATTAATTCCACAGATACAAATTACGCTTTATGTACGACTTTTACAGAGTTCATTATCTTAGCTTCAAGTAGTTGAATCATTTCTGAAAAATTTTAGAGCTCCACCTACTTTGTGGAAGAGACGTAACCCGTTCAGTTAGCATTACAGTAGAATCTCGTTAAATACAAGTTTACCCTCATGCACAGCAGAACGTAGACACACACTTGGAAATTATATTATGAAGCAAAGTATGTTTGTACATGTTTTGTAATGCAGTGTATAAAGTGTGGTGACTCTGCCTTAAGTCATTAAGCATGTATGTACTAATATGCGGTAATATCGTAATGTATTTATAAATCGTACATAACTAATACATGAAAAGATTAGAACATATTAATTCCACAGATACAAATTACGCTTTATGTAAAACTTTTGCAGAGTTCATTATTTTAAGTTAATGTGGTTGAATCATTTCTGAAAATTATTAGAGCTCCACCTACTTTGTGGAAGAGACGTAACCCGTTCAGTAAGCATTACAGTAGAATCTCGTTAAATACAAGTTTACCCTCATGCACAGCAGAACCTAGACACACACTTGGAAATTATATTATGAAGCAAAATGTGTTTGTACATGTCATGTAATGCAGTGGATAAAGTGTGGTGACTCTGCCTGATGTCATGAAGCACGTATGTGCTAATATGCGGTAATATCGTAATGTATTTATAAATCGTACATAACTAATACATGAAAAGATTAGAACATATTAATTCCACAGATACAAATTACGCTTTATGTAAAACTTTTACAGAGTTCATTATTTTAGGTTAATGTAGTTTAATCATTTCTGAAAATTCTTAGAGCTCCACCTACTTTGTGGAAGAGACGTAACCCGTTCAGTAAGCATTACAGTAGAATCTCGTTCAAGTTGACCCTCATGCACAGCAGAACCTAGACACACACTTGGAAATTATATTATGAAGCAAAATGTGTTTGTACATGTCATGTAATTCAGTGGATAAAGTGTGGTGACTCTGCCTTATGTCATGAAGCATGTATGTGCTAATATGCGGTAATATCGTAATGTATTTATAAATCGTACATAACTAATACATGAAAAGATTAGAGAGTATAAGAGCTCCACCTACTTTGTGGAAGAGACGTAACCCGTTCAGTAAGCTTTACAGTAGAATCTCGTTAAATACAGCTTTACCCTCATGCACAGCAAAACCTAGACACACTTTTTGAAATTATATTATGAAGCAAAATGTGTTTATACATGTCATGTAAAGCAATGGATTAAGTGTGGTGACTCTGCCTTATGTGATGAAGCACGTATGTGCTAATATGCGGTAATATTGTAATGTATTTATATATCGTACAAAACTAATACATGAAATGATTTGAACATATTATATACACATATACAAATTAAACTTTAGGTAAAACTTTTAAAGAGTTCATCATCTTAATTTGATGTAGTTGAATTATTTCTGAAAAGTATAAGAGCTCCAACTACTTTGTGGAAGAGACGTAACCCGTTCAGTAAGCTTTACAGTAGAATCTCGTTAAATACAGCTTTACCCTCATGCACAGCAAAACCTAGACACACTTTTTGAAATTATATTATGAAGCAAAATGTGTTTATACAGGTCATGTAAAGCAATGGATTAAGTGTGGTGACTCTGCCTTATGTGATGAAGCACGTATGTGCTAATATGCGGTAATATCGTAATGTATTTATAAATCGTACAAAACTAATACATGAAAAGATTAGAACATATTAATTCCACAGATACAAATTACGCTTTATGTAAAACTTTTGCAGAGTTCATCATCTTAGTTTGATGTAGTTGAATCATTTCTAAAAATTATTAGAGCTCCACCTACTTTGTGGAAGAGACGTAACCCGTTCAGTAAGCATTACAGTAGAATCTCGTTAAATACAAGTTTACCCTCATGCACAGCAGAACCTAGACACACCCTTGGAAATTATATTATGAAGCAAAATATGTTTGTACATGTCTTGTAATTCAATTTATGAAGTGTGGTGACTCTGCCTTAAGTCATTAAGCATGTATGTGCTAATATGCGGTAATATCGTAATGTATTTATAAATCATACATAACTAATACATTAAAAGACTAGAACATATTAATTCCACAGATACAAATTACGCTTTATGTAGGATTAGTGGGCGTGGTGCGTCCCAACTTTGTTGTCAGAAGTTGGTAACTATGCTTTTATAGCATTAATGAAATCAGTTGCAATGATATGAGTTTATTATGAATTGCTTTCGTATTTAGGACGATGGACTGTCGATGGAACCACATTCAAGATCTGAAGAATTAAAGGAATTACACTTAAAACATAACGTAAGTATGAATTGATTCAGTACTGCTGGTATTAATGTAGTTGATTAATGTCATACTTTAGTTAAAGCCCCAGTCTTACTGCAAAAGGCTACAGAGATCTGTAAGTTTTCACATGTATTAGTGTATTGTTTTAAGTGTCGTAGCACATAGCAATCAGCAGGCACTGTTGATTGGTGTAGAATAGCATTAATTGATTTAATTAAGGGAGAATGCAACCATTTTTTTGTCATACATGTGTCTTTTTTCGTACTGTACTTAAAATGATGAGAATTGAAATATCTTTAAGATGAGCTACTAAAATATTAAGTTGACCACACCCATCAAACGTTATTGGTCCTGATGTCTTACGTACGGGAAACATAGTTTCTTACTCACAAAATATGTAAAACTCCCAAAAGTAAATAGTAAATTTCTGAATGGCTTACAAGCAATGAGAAATATTTGAAGTTGGCCCATAAAAATATAATTGATTTTGGTAACAACTTTACCTCGGTCGTGTGGTAGCATCCTTAACATTATTCTATTTTTATTTGTAGGGGAAAGCAAGTTCATTTACATGCGGGGGCTGTAGAAAAATATTACCATCGGCACCGTCATTCGAGAGACATGTTCTGAAAAAATGTGAAAGGAAGATTTTTATTCCAATTTTTTTTGGATGTAAACATATGATATCCTTATTTTATAACAAAAAGTTTTTTTAAAAATGTTTCCATCAAAAATTATAGTAGTAGGTAGCCCTAGAAGTAAAGCATCTCCAAATTTCAATCCCAGGAATACTAATAATGAAAGTCCTCAGCTTTTACTGGTCAGCAAAACTAATACATTTTCTATGGGACCATGGTGTGCAGTGATACCATCAGTGGGTGTCACAGGATGTTTGTGATGTCATCATGCAAATCCCCGGTTACCGAAGTATTCAGCTGATTTTTAAGATAATTCTACAACTTGGGACCCAGTTGTGTAGTAGAAATAGGCTACAAGTGCATAATCTGGCTGGCCTTAATTGCAAATACAGTAGGGGTCAAGTTGAGTTGGTTTAAGGACTTTCTAAAGTCTGTACTTCAATTAGATTATACAACTTGTTCATTAATTATTCATGAGTTACGGTTTTTGTTTGTATCATCCACTACACTTATTTTTATGAACTATGCTCCAAACATGAAATTATAATGTGTTCAAGTTTCTTTATTAGCTAGCTCTTGCTTTTCAATGAGCAGCCAGCGAGGCTTGACCGAGGACCCCCTGAGGCAAATTTTCGGCGTCAAATCTTGGCTTCATCATCACTCCTAGCTTTAGTGTGACAGCTCCACTGGCTACTTTAGGACTTACTCGAGGGCCAGTCACGACGATTTTGGCTCAATGGGCCATGGATCTCCAGATATTCACAATTTTGTGCCTCAGAGACGCCATTTTATCTTAATCTGGGAGACAAAACTGAGATTTTCTCGACAACCGTCTAAAAACTGGATTGGGAACGAAAGGGTTTTAACAACTAAATATTTATGTATCTGGCTAACTAAACGTGTGTAAACTTGCAAACTTGTAACAATACTGTAACCCCCACGCCCATGCGCGCTGAGGGTAAAACAGACGTGGGAGTCAAGTTGTCTAATTATAGACGTTGGGCCATCACGTGATCTCTTCTGGCGTTATTAAAGTTCAGACAGCTAGTTGGCGAGCGAGCGTAGCGAGCGAGACACTTACAGGGGTAACACAATCGAAAATCGGGGATGTT
>WLWD01004061.1_pt1 | contig 35339 bp, 29 predicted proteins | sample 6712731 | NCBI WGS metagenome assembly WLWD01 (sample SAMN12718690, study PRJNA576275) | sponge metagenome | isolation source: marine sponge | host: Mycale hentscheli | place: New Zealand: South Island, Marlborough, Capsize Point | collected 2014-11-01 | reverse complement strand
TTGAAGTAGATATGGAGGCGGGTCCTGTACAACTGGTATTGAATGCTATATAGTTGGTATTGGATGTCAATGTTGTAGGGTGTGTTTGTTTGTGGTACTGTACTATCACTTCAAGGATGATAAAATCCAAGATGTGAATTTATTCGTTCTGAGCTCTGTATTATTCATTTTTTCCATCTTCCTGGCAGATAGAGGTAAGTTGGTAGTTATATTTACGTTAATTTCATAGTTATAGTGGAAATAACAACTGAATAATGTCATATATAGTAGCATGAGAATGAAATGTCACCCCAATATTGTATGAAATGTCATCCCCATATTGTATGACGAATAATAAATTGTTTATTGTACAGTGGATATTTTTTCAGGACATTAAAACTGTTGCTCTTCAAAGCCTTGTCACGCAGAGGTAACTCTGCCATACATCTAAAGCTACAATTGTCCAGAACTACACACGGGCACATTGGAGCGTTTCATGCTGTGTTCAATATAGGAGAATATTGACTGCTTGTGTGATGCTTAAATACTCTAGGAATAATATCCAATGTAACTAATATTTATTCCATGCTAGATATCTTCACAATCGTACTTTTAGGTGCGTGAAGCGTGAGCACAATATCACACTCTGTATCGTGGCAAGCTCAGTACCCTCAAATATGCTATGAGTTACCAACCGTAGTTATAACTACTGCAGTGAAGACATCTAGCATATAATAAACCACTTAATACACTCGTCTGAGTGTGATATGGTGAGAGACATTTCACTCGCAGGCTGTATTTTCACTCTGCCTCTGGTTCGTGAAATACAGTAGCCATGCTTGTGAAATATTTTGCCATGTCCCACTCTGATCCAAGTATATATACATAAGTATAATCTCACACTTTAGTAATGATCCTAATATTACTAATAGTTTCTGTATTTAATCTCGCACTCTATTAATATCCTAATATTACTAATAGTTTCTGTATTTAATCTCGCACTCTAATGTTACTAATAGTTTCTGTATTTAATCTTGCACTCTATTAATATCCTAATATTACTAATAGTTTCTGTATTTAATCTCGCACTCTATTAATATCCTAATATTACTAATAGTTTCTGTGTTTAATCTCGCACTCTATTAATATCCTAATATTACTAATAGTTTCTGTATTTAATCTCGCACTCTATTAATGATCCTAATGTTACTAATCGTTTCTGTATTTAATCTTGCACTCTATTAATATCCTAATATTACTAATAGTTTCTGTATTTAATCTCGCACTCTATTAATATCCTAATATTACTAATAGTTTCTGTGTTTAATCTCGCACTCTATTAATATCCTAATATTACTAATAATTTCTGTACTTAATATCGCACTCTATTAATGATCTATAATATTACTAATAATTTCTGTGCTTAATATCGCACTCTATTAATGATCTATAATATTACTAATAATTTCTGTGCTTAATCTCGCACTCTATTAATATCCTAATATTACTAATAATTTCTGTACTTAATCTCGCACTCTATTAATGATCCTATATTACTAATAGTATTGTATTTAATCTCGCACTCTATTAATAGAGCAGGAGAGTGAAACTGATTGTAACCTTAACCAACTGTAGCCATGAATAAAAGTAACTTATGCTACTGCATTCTTACTGTGCAATATGTCAAGCGCTACTGTGATGTGGCGGGGTACTTGCTAGTTACTAATAATTTCTGTACTTAATCTCGCACTCTATTAATGATTTAATATTACTAATAATTTCTGTGCTTAATCTCGTGCTCTATTAATATCCTTATATTACTAATAATTTCTGTACTTAATCTCGCACTCTATTAATATCCTAATATTACTAATAATTTCTGTACTTAATCTCGCACTCTATTAATGATCTAATATTACTATAATTTCTGTACTTAATCTCGCACTCTATTAATGATCTAATATTACTAATAATTTCTGTATAATATAATCTCGCACTTGATTAATGATCTAATATTACTATAATTTCTGTACTTAATCTCGCACTCTATTAATGATCTAATATTACTAATAATTTCTGTATAATATAATCTCGCACTTGATTAATGATCTAATATTACTATAATTTCTGTACTTAATCAGACCTAAAAATAACACTCAAAAATTGTCTGGACAATTTGTCCGAACAAATCAAAGTTTGCCTGGACATTGACTTATTTTGAGTGGTCAACCCATTTCATTATTCAAATGATTGTTATTACTAAACTGGTCAGAGTATGGTTAAATAATGATGAACTAAATAATCATGGTATGAATCAAAGGATAGTTATAGTTCATGCACTACTATCATTTATTATAAGGTTGACAGGTGAACACCTTATATGATTTAAATAAGTGAGTTAGTGATAGTTGTTAAGAAATAGTTAACTAGCAGTGCCAGTTCAGTCGTTCATTGATAACGAGCACTAGCTACAAAAGAAGCTATAGCTAATAGCACTTTTTTTTTTGCTGACAACAGGAAATAAACTTACCGAAGAGATCGTAGATTTCTTGGACACAACCATACAAGCCTAACAAGAAGCTAAATCAGAAGAACACCGCAGAAAACTTGAGGGAAAGGTAGCAATCGACTCCGCGCACGCAATCAATTTCTGAAGAACTGAAATTGCTGATTCAGCACAATCGGAAGGCTCACGCGACTGACTTAATTATTGCTTCCCGGCCCGTCGCGTATCGCGTTTTTCCAGCGAGTGAGAAAACTTTATTTCTGGTTCTTTTTGATGCAACACCTTTTGGCCCGGACACAATGACCATGCATATCATTGATTGTGCGGTCCAAATCAAGTTTTCTACGGTAATTGACCGATGTCTGCATGTTATTTTTAGCTCTGCTTAATCTCGTGCTCTATTAATGATCTAATATTACTAATAATTTCTGTACTTAATCTCGCACTCTATTAATGATCTAATATTACTATAATTTCTGTACTTAATCTCGTGCTCTATTAATGATCTAATATTACTAATAATTTCTGTACTTAATCTCGCACTCTATTAATGATCTAATATTACTAATAATTTCTGTACTTAATCTCGTGCTCTATTAATGATCTAATATTACTAATAATTTCTGCACTTTATCTCGCACTCTATTAATATCCTAATATTACTAATAATTTCTGTACTTAATCTCGCACTCTATTAATGATCTAATATTACTAATAATTTCTGCACTTTATCTCGTGCTCTATTAATATCCTTATATTACTAATAATTTCTGTACTTAATCTCGCACTCTATTAATATCCTAATATTACTAATAATTTCTGTACTTAGTCTCGCACTCTATTAATGATCTAATATTACTAATAATTTCTGTATAATATAATCTCGCACTTGATTAATGATCTAATATTACTATAATTTCTGTACTTAATCTCGCACTCTATTAATGATCTAATATTACTAATAATTTCTGTACTTAATCTCGTGCTCTATTAATGATCTAATATTACTAATAATTTCTGTACTTAATCTCATGCTCTATTAATGATCTAATATTACTAATAATTTCTGTCCTTAATATCATGCTCTATTAATGATCTAATATTACTATAATTTCTGTACTTAATCTCGTGCTCTATTAATGATCTAATATTACTAATAATTTCTGTACTTAATCTCGCACTCTATTAATGATCTAATATTACTAATAATTTCTGTACTTAATCTCGTGCTCTATTAATGATCTAATATTACTAATAATTTCTGCACTTTATCTCGCACTCTATTAATATCCTAATATTACTAATAATTTCTGTACTTAATCTCGCACTCTATTAATGATCTAATATTACTAATAATTTCTGCACTTTATCTCGTGCTCTATTAATATCCTTATATTACTAATAATTTCTGTACTTAATCTCGCACTCTATTAATATCCTAATATTACTAATAATTTCTGTACTTAGTCTCGCACTCTATTAATGATCTAATATTACTAATAATTTCTGTATAATATAATCTCGCACTTGATTAATGATCTAATATTACTATAATTTCTGTACTTAATCTCGCACTCTATTAATGATCTAATATTACTAATAATTTCTGTACTTAATCTCGTGCTCTATTAATGATCTAATATTACTAATAATTTCTGTACTTAATCTCATGCTCTATTAATGATCTAATATTACTAATAATTTCTGTCCTTAATATCATGCTCTATTAATGATCTAATATTACTATAATTTCTGTACTTAATCTCGTGCTCTATTAATGATCTAATATTACTAATAATTTCTGTCCTTAATATCATGCTCTATTAATGATCTAATATTACTAATAATTTCTGTCCTTAATCTCGTGCTCTATTAATGATCTAATATTACTAATAATTTCTGTCCTTAATATCATGCTCTATTAATGATCTAATATTACTAATAATTTCTGTCCTTAATCTCGTGCTCTATTAATGATCATAATATTACTAATAATTTCTGTCCTTAATATCATGCTCTATTAATGATCTAATATTACTAATAATTTCTGTACTTAATCTCATGCTCTATTAATGATCTAATATTACTAATAATTTCTGTCCTTAATATCATGCTCTATTAATGATCTAATATTACTAATAGTTTCTGTACTTAATCTCATGCTCTATTAATGATCTAATATTACTAATTGGCGAGCAAGCGAAGCGAGACTCTCACGGGTAACACAATTGAAAATTGGGGATATGTGTTTGTTATTGAGCAAGCGAAGTGAGCGAGATACTATTAAGGGTGGATAATGCAAAATCGGGTATATGTTATATATGTATGTATGGATGGTACATATGCCTCTCAAACGTGCGTGTGGGCTGTCTGGGTCAGACCAGACTACAGAACAGCAACCACTATTGCCATCCAATAATAATCTGTCAAACCCAGCTGTGCAGCATAAGATACACCCTCACCGCAAGAGTGCCAGGATCAAGGCAAGAAGATTGAAAACTAAACTTTGAACTCCACTAGTAATTAACTTATCTAATAGCTTCTCGTGTTACCTACCATTGTTCACCTTACCCAAGTACAGACCCTTACCACATTATCTTTGTTCTGTATCTCCTCCCTTTCTTACCCAACTCAGTTTTGTGTCACCTCACCTTTACTTAATGTAATCATCCCTTTCCCTAAATTATGTTCCAAACTGTATCTAAAGCTGTTGCCGCGCGAGCTTCTGCCAGACTATCAATTGATTGCCGTGGCATCTGGTCCTTCGAGTTACCATCGCCTTACCATACCCACCGCCAGTAGTGCGGAGTTACGCCCGCATGAACATGGGCGACTTTTTCTCCTAAAAACACGGCTTTTCAGGCTTGACCCCAGTTTCTTCTGATACTACAACATTAACCAAGTCTTACTTTAAACTTAAGCTCTAAATTGTGAGAAAATTCCTGCAAAAAAAAAAAACCCGCTTGTTTTTCAAGTCACAAACAGTTGCTGTGACCGGTTACTATGGCATTAAAGACCCTTTACCTGACATAATTTTCAAAGCGTCACCATTTTGGGGAGGCTACGAAGTGCCAATTGTTGGTTGTCAAGAGCCACTGGTAGTCAGAATGCCTTAATATTAATGCTAAGGAAGCTACCACTACTCGGTGTGAGGTAAGTACGTAATTCCTTATTTGTTAGTTATAATTATAAAAAAATAACTCTGGCCTTTCTTTTTTGTAGCTGAGAATTTGTTGTCAAGAGTGACTGGTAAATTCAGACAGTCAGAATGGCTACTATAGAAGTTACCACTACTGAAGAAAATGAGGTAATAAAACTATAGTTTTATGTTACCTAACTAGTCAGGCTCGCTCAATATTTGTGCTCAAGCACATCACTAGTTTATATATATGTATGGATGCATGTATGTCATTTTATACTTTGACCCTCGCGTTTTTGTGTTTGCTTCTTGGTCTACCCCTTCCCATACCTCCACTAAGCAGAATCTTTTCGTTTAGCGATCCCATATCGTTTAAGTAAAGTAATTGTTTACTCGTATTAGGTTGTTTCTGAATGCCACAAGACACACTTAAGTCTGAAAAAGTTACTGTTAGACTCAACACTGTGCAGTAATTCGTTAGAACTTCTAGTTTTTTTTCAAGTCGCAAAATGTCACGGCGAATGGTTACTAAGGTATTGAAACCCTTTACCAGACATAATTTAAAAAACTCGGCCTTTTTTAATAGCTGCAGTGCTTGTTGTCAGCCGACACTGGTAATTTAGATAGTCAGAATGTACCAGTACTCTGGAAAATTGAGGTAGGAAAGTGAATCTGTATTTGTTAGCTAAAAAATATAATGGTCACAACGGCTACGTACTTGGCTATATTCTTAGAAATGGATTGATAGATTCTTTTGAAGTGTTTTGTTTGTGCACTGGCTTGCTTGTCCTTTGTACTCAAGCATATCACTAGTAGTTCTGTATTTAATCTGATACTCTGTTAAAATTGTGGGTATCAGATTCACTAACTCAGTCTTCAAGGTTATTATCTGCACCTAGTGGTGAGTGGTTTGTTGTCACCCATGTAGCTATTCTTCAGTGAATGTAATGCAAGAGGTGCAAATGTGTGGGTAGTTTCACTACAGAAAATAACAATGCCTAATGATTTATCTTAAACGGTGTTTGAATAATGTGGTGAGGTGATTAATGATGATAGCAACAGCTGTTGCTATTTTATTGCTTTTCCCATTGTCTTTCTAATCCTTTGAGTAGAATTTGTATTATTAATATCTTTCAGGTAGAAGACTGCACTACACAAATGTCTACATATTTTTCCATACTTTTTTGGGAGCTGTAGCACCAGTATTGTGTACTTTGACCTCATCTATTAGTTTGGACACATTATGGGCCATGTCAGTAAGTTGTTAGGGTCATACATTTTGTTGTTGTTGTTGACATTGCTAGTGTTGTATCTGTGAATATCTAAAGTAGTTTTAATGTTTCGTGAAACTTCAAACTAAAATTAATTTCATGACAAAAATTGTATTTTATAATGACTATGACCCTCCTTAGAAATTTACCACAAGCACAGTTCATAATGAATGTACTAAGTTTGTACGAAGTCAGTGGAATGAAGTGTTATTATATTTAAAGGTGGTGGTGGCTTGGGCGTACATCATTCTTCTAGTTTTTCAAGTTTAGAGGATTTTATCTTTTTTCTTTCCGTAAATAACAGATTTTCCAACTTTTCAGTTAGTTAATGTTTGGTATTTGTGATCAGAAAGACTGGTGAAGAAACAAAACTGATGAAATAATTAGATACTTGAAGTAGAAGACAGTGTGCAGTTTATCCATGACATGGCTCTCACAGCAAAGCCTATTTCCACATCTTGTCCGTAGAATTATCCAAAGTTGGTTGTGTGAAGCTCTACACTGACGAGTCTCTCAGACTCTTGCTTTAGTAGTTGCTATTTAGTGTGACTAGTTGTTAGTTGTAGACCATTCATTGAAGAAGGATAGGTGGTTAAAATTTGACACTAATAGATTAATGGACATTGTTATTGTGATGCATAAATCTTACTAAATAGTAGAATAATTACAATGAAAGGAAGAAATGGCAGTATAGAGATAGAAGAAGAAATAGCAGCTGTACGAGAAACCCAAATCTTTGACAGAAATAAGTTAGCCGAATCCAATTTATGAAACTGTTGCTATGCTTTGGCACAATTTTCAGATAGTGAAATCCCTCGAACGAATGTGTCACTGCTTCTGTTAAAAAACTATTCATTTATTTTGTGGCCAACTTGACTTGGCAAACTATAAATTAAATTCATATTGTAATTTGCTTTAATAACTTAATGTTTACAAGACACTAAATGTGACATTAACAATAAACAAACACAGAATGCAGCAGTAACATTAGAAAGAAACACAGAATGCAGCATTAACATTAGAAAGAAACACAGAATGCAGCATTAACATTAGAAAGAAACACAGAATGCAGCATTAACATTAGAAAGAAACACAGAATGCACATTAACATTAGAAAGAAATACAGAATGCAGCATTAACATTAGAAAGAAACAGAATGCAGCATTAACATTAGAAAGAAACACAGAATGCAGCATTAACATTAGAAAGGAACACAGAATGCAGCATTAACATTAGAAAGAAACACAGAATGCAACATTAACATTAGAAAGAAATACAGAATGCAGCATTAACATTAGAAAGGAACACAGAATGCAGCATTAACATTAGAAAGAAACACAGAATGCAGCATTAACATTAGAAAGAAACACAGAATGCAGCATTAACATTAGAAAGAAATACAGAATGCAGCAGTAACATTAGAAAGAAACACAGAATGCAGCATTAACATTAGAAAGAAATACAGAATGCAGCATTAACATTAGAAAGAAACACAGAATACAGCATTAACATTAGAACTAAATACAAAATGCAGCATTAACATTAGAAAGAAACACAGAATGCAGCATTAACATTAGAAAGAAACACAGAATGCAGCATTAACATTAGAAAGAAACACAGAATGCAGCAGTAACATTAGAAAGAAACACAGAATGCAGCATTAACATTAGAAAGAAACACAGAATGCAGCATTAACATTAGAAAGAAACACAGAATGCAGCATTAACATTAGAAAGAAACACAGAATGCAGCATTAACATTAGAAAGAAACACAGAATGCAGCAGTAACATTAGAAAGAAACACAGAATGCAGCATTAACATTAGAAAGAAACACAGAATGCAGCAGTAACATTAGAAAGAAACACAGAATGCAGCATTAACATTAGAAAGAAACACAGAATGCAGCATTAACATTAGAAAGAAACACAGAATGCAGCAGTAACATTAGAAAGAAACACAGAATGCAGCATTAACATTAGAAAGAAATACAGAATGCAGCATTAACATTAGAAAGAAACACAGAATACAGCATTAACATTAGAACTAAATACAAAATGCAGCATTAACATTAGAAAGAAACACAGAATGCAGCATTAACATTAGAAAGAAATACAGAATGCAGCATTAACATTAGAAAGAAACACAGAATGCAGCATTAACATTAGCAAGAAACACAGAATGCAGCATTAACATTAGAAAGAAACACAGAATGCAGCATTAACATTAGATTAAAACAGAAAGTAGCATCGCTCGTTTTTTAAAGCTTTGCCCCGTTTACCCTTCAGATGTTGTTACAAATGCACTCCCTTAGGTGTGCCTCAGGGTTAATTTGACAGTATGACTGCAGGATGCAAGTGGGTGGAGACTCACAAGAATATACACTGACAGTTGATGATAAGACATGATGATCTTTAGCAAGACATTTCAAGTGTAAATGTATTGGCTTTTAACAGAATGCTGAAGTAAAAGTATAGTGTCTAAGGTGTGCGCCACCTATCGTCATGTCATAATCACGTGAGCAAATAATTTCTTGCAGCCAGCGGTGTAGTTTACTTTATGCTCATGCAATTTAACGGAGTTGAAGAAGTGAAGTTTCGCGTTGAAAATGTATATCGGTGAGTGTTTCTGGCTAGTTTAGCTTCTCTTATGAAGACAGCGTTTCCATTATACCACTTTCATTGGTCGAGCTATTTTGATGGCACATTAAAATAGCTAACAGATTGTTTGTTCTTTTGGAAGGAGATTATATGGTAGTAGCTAGGTAGTGTTTAATAGTGCTGAGGGTTCGCAGTGCTTCATTGATTTAATATTGAAAACACTAATCGCTAAATTTATTCAAAAGTTTGAACTATCAGCTATTTCATTTTTTTAATCAGAAGATCCAAACTATTTTAATACCACTTAGTTAATTTTGGTTATAATTTTTATGTTAGTTTTAGTAGAAAGAGCTTACTAAAATATATTTGGGGGAGCAAGGGAGTCTCTCACTAACCAGTCTTAATTGAGATTTTGGTATATATACACTCAAACTCCCCTTATCTGGACTCTCCAGTTCCGGCACTCCCCTCAGTATGTACTGAGAGTTGTAGAATCAAATTACAGCTGCTGGTTTGAGTAAAGGGTACAGTAAATTTACAGCAGCTGGATTATCCTCCCAGCTGGGCTCCCACCCTGTTCACCCCAATCAAAAATGTCTAAGGCTACTAAGCAGCCTACTAAGCAAAGCAATAGCAAATCTAGAAGGGCAGATTAAGGGACATTTTTGGTGTGGTGGGGACACACCTGATAAAAGCACCAAATTTTTACAAGAAAGTCTTGACACCCATAAGTGTAAATTTTTGCTTGGATCCAAACCTGAAAGTGTGATTTACACTTTCTATATATAGAGACATGTTTAGCTATTTTTAGTGACCATGCAGCTGCTCTTTTCCTGGAATCAGCTGGACTTTTAGTAAGTTAGAGTTGTATTCTCTGGCTACTTGTCATCTCTTACTATCCACAGGTTAGCAGTCAGCCACAGATTTGAGCATCAAGCTTTCAAAATGGATTGGACATTGTGTGTGGTATGTCAACAAGATTCAAGTGAAGCATTGAAGTGCCCATTGCATGGACCTGGTAGTGCAGACTAATCTGGCCCATACGAATCGTTTCTTTTACGAGTATTTACATTCACTATGAGTCATCTAACAGAGAATATTACTGTGCACGATATGATTATAAATGAAGCCAAGTGGCATAAGTCTTGTTACAACAAACTTAGTGTGGATAAGCTGGAAAGGGCAAAGAGAAAAAGAAAGCAGGCTAACACGGAAGCTATATCTTATAGTGAGGGCAGTACCAAACGTGTATGTCCACGATGTCAGTCACTAGACAAAAATTCGTGCATTTTTTGTGAGGGTACAAGTGGTAAGCTTCACCAGTTCAGCAGTCAGCACCCTGCAATCCAATGCCAGCTTGAGAAATATGGCTAAGGATCTCCAAGACACTTCGTTACTTGCAAAAATTGAGGGTGCAGATCTGATAGCTTTGGAAGCTAAATACCACTTTCGCTGTTCAGCTACATTGCGTAATCGTCATAGGTCGCACACCAAGGAAAACAATAATGCTTTCAGTGAGTGCGTTGAAGAAGAAAAAAAGGAAGCAAGAGCATTCGTTGAATTAATAGCTTACATAGAGAACTCAGTAGAAGTAGGAATTTTTTTTGAAGCTATCAGATTTGAGATTTCTATATGAAAGTCGGCTGAAAGATTTTGGAATTCCCAAAGAAATTAACAAAGTTCGATTTAAAGAACAAATTATTTCTCATTTTACAGAGGCTTAGACCCAGAGTGATGGGAAAAACATAATTCTTGTATTCGAGAAAGGAATGCAGCAACTGCTAAAACAAGCATACAACAAAGATGATGTATTAGTCCTTTCTAAAGTTGCCAAAATTGTCCGTGAAGATATATTTAATTCAAGTGGCTTTCAGTTTAATGGAAGCTTTAATGATAATGCCAACAGGAGTCCGTGCCAAAAAATCTTAAGTGTTTAGTTTCCACGTTACTTAATGGCTCAAGCATTGAAGACCAAGATTCTGTTGAATCACAAACCTCTCTATCTATTTCTCAGACCATTTTGTTTAACCTTAACTAGTAATCACTCAAAGAAATTTGAACCACCACTACCTTTATGTGTTGGGTTGAAAATTCAAACACTTTCTAGGTCCAAAACATTGATTTCAGAACTTAGCCAGTTGGGCCTTTCTGTCACCTATGATCGGGTTTTGCACATTGAAAGGCAGATAGCATCTTCTCTGTGTGAGCAAGGAAATGAGACTGGAGTTGTTTGTCCTAGTCTGCTACCGCATGGTCTATTTACTGCTGGGGCATTTGATAATTTAGACTACAACCCCTCGAATACTACAGCAAAGGAATCCTTTCATGGAACGACCACAACCCCTCTAGTACTACAGCAAAGGATTCCTTTCATGGAACTACCACAACCCCTCTAGTACTACAGCAAAGGATTCCTTTCATGGAACTACCACAACCCCTCTAGTACTACAGCAAAGGATTCCTTTCATGGAACTACCACAACCCCTCTAGTACTACAGCAAAGGATTCCTTTCATGGAACTACCACAACCCCTCTAGTACTACAGCAAAGGATTCCTTTCATGGAACTACCACAACCCCTCTAGTACTACAGCAAAGGAATCCTTTCATGGAACTACCACAACCCCTCTAGTACTACAGCAAAGGATTCCTTTCATGGAACTACCACAACCCCTCTAGTACTACAGCAAAGGATTCCTTTCATGGAACTACCACAACCCCTCTAGTACTACAGCAAAGGATTCCTTTCATGGAACTACCACAACCCCTCTAGTACTACAGCAAAGGATTCCTTTCATGGAACTACCACAACCCCTCTAGTACTACAGCAAAGGATTCCTTTCATGGAACTACCACAACCCCTCTAGTACTACAGCAAAGGATTCCTTTCATGGAACTACCACAACCCCTCTAGTACTACAGCAAAGGATTCCTTTCATGGAACTACCACAACCGCTCTAGTACTACAGCAAAGGATTCCTTTCATGGAACTACCACAACCCCTCTAGTACTACAGCAAAGGATTCCTTTCATGGAACTACCACAACCCCTCTAGTACTACAGCAAAGGATTCCTTTCATGGAACTGGAATAAGTTTATTTCAGTTTCCGACAGAAGTCAACAAAGGTAGTTCACAAGTTGCTAGAAACTTGGCATCAACATCAAACTCTTTGAGGTTGCCTGATAGCTACACTGTAGTGCCTGCAGTTGCTCTTAAGAATGAAAATGTTGAAGTTCCTAACTATAGTCTTTCACCATCCAGTGCTGCTTCAGATGGTCATTTGAAGAGTGCAATTTTAGTTGAAAATAGCTGGCTTCAGCATGCACTCGAGCTACTTTCACGGAGTGAAGTGGAGAATGGTGATAATATTGCTTGGGCAGCTTATCATGCTTCACACTGAACAAGTACTTCTAATGCAACACTTAGTCAGCTGATGCCTCTCTTCTATGAAAAAGCAGCATCAGCAGCTATGGTAAAACATGGTATGACATTACAGATGGAAGCAATCAAATATCTGAATCCTGGTCAAATTCCAGTAACAGCATTTGATGCACCAGTCTTTGCATTGGCTAAATTTGTGCAGCGGAAATGGCCAGAAATACATGGAGAAGGGAAACACGTAGTAATGATGGGTGATTACATAAAGAAATGGCTATGTGGAGTACCTTTGGCGACTACCTTGAAAGTTCTGGGTGGGCAGCTGCACTCATTCAAGCTGGAGTGGCATCTCCAGGTACAGCTGAAAGCTATCTTAGAGCTTCACACCTAACAGGGACTAGATATGCCCAACAAGTTAGTGCTTTGGCTTTAGCAAAGCTTCAAGAAATAGCATATATGAGCACTGACAGATTAGTGTCCCAGGAAGCTTGGAGGGAGACCATGAAACTTGATAGACCCATGTTTCACTATTGGGATACCATACTCAACCTTGAACTAGGGCACATCGAGAGAAAAATTTCTCACTCTATCTTGACACTCTCAAGGACATTGTACCTTGGTTTTTGGCCATGGATCACCTTAACTATGCTCGGTGGATCCCTGTACACATTAGATATGGAGAATTTACCCACATCAATACATAACGAGTTTCATGAGCATGGTCATTGGGTTGTCCAAAAAACCAATAACCTTTTTTCAGCAATGCCTATCGACCAGGCCCACGAACAAAATAACTCCCTAGTAAAAGGTCTGGTGGTGCAATATGCTTCACACAAAATCCTACAGCACTGAAGAAGTGGCTACTGGCTGGGCCTGAGCAAGCAAGACTGATTAATGTGAGCCAGTTCTTAGAGTGAAAGAGTTGGTGAACAGCTTCATCATGATGAAAGTTATTGCATGCAGAAGAATTTCAAGGCTCATGTTCTTTCCCAGGCATGGGTAACCCCTTCACTGAGGAGTCGGATGAGCTCTTGACCTTGGACATGGCTAATGTTATGGACGAATCTGTTGTTGAAACTGTTCGTACAGTGGAAGCAGTTGGCAAGAAGCAATTTCAAACGTACTATAAGTCTGTTCTGGTGGACTGTACGTCCTCCATTCATGAACCTATTAAAAAGAACAACCTCTCACTCTTCGAACGCCCGAAACCAAAGTCTAAATCAAAGCAATCCAAGGCTGTTAAAAACTTGAAAAATGATGTATCTCTTTTCTCACGGCTATATATCGTAGCAAAAAACAGGGATTGTGATATGTCTAACTAAACATGAAAATCAGTGCTTTCCACCCTCTCTGTCAACTAATGGAATCCTGAGATCCACAGTATAATCTGATCTTATGTATTTATTGCCTATGGGTGAGGACCATGAACCTCCAGACTATTTCGATGCAATAGCCATTGATGGCACTGCACTAGTTCATCTTCTTCCTACAGCAAACATCAAGACTTTTGATGATTATGCTGATTCTGTGTTTTTGCCTCACCTTATCAAGCAAATTGGGAGATGCACACGCCTTGATATAGTCTGGGATACATATATGGAAGACAGCATCAAAGCATCAACAAGAGAGAAGCGGGGAAAGGGCATACGGAGGAAGGTGGAAGGAAAAAATGTAGTACTTACTAATTGGATTGGTTTTCTGCGGAATGAAAAGAATAAGCAGGAACTATTTGAGTTTCTCTCCAACAAGATCTCAATGTTTGAATACCCTGAAAGCAAGGAGGTATTTGTTACTCATGGTCAGAGTGTTTTGGCAAATAAAATAACTTTACAGATGCCACAGTGTTGATCACGAGGAAGCAGATACGCGACTTATAGTCCATGTTGCAGATGCTTTGAGTAAAGGACAGAGTACCTGCCTTGTGCGCACAGTGGACACTGCAATGTTGTTGTAACTTGTCGGAAAGTTCTATTATCTCACCACCTTGAACTCAAACGCCGATATCTGGGTTGCTTTTGGCTCAAGAAGGAACTTTTCTTATTGGCATATAAACACCATATGCCACAACTTAGGTGAGAAAAGACCGTTGGCATTGCCTTTTTTTCATAGCTTTACCGGCTGTGATACAACTTCTGCTTTCTTCAGGAGAGGAAAACATTTGGCATGGGAAGCATGGAACAGTTTTCCAAATGTATCTACTGCATTTAATGTGGTTGCATTAAGCCCATTTACACATTTTGATGCTGCATCTGTAACCTTCAGATTTGTGGAAAGATTTACTGTCATTCTATATTCCAAGAATAGTAACATCGATGGTGTAAATGAAGCAAGAATGGATTAGTTTTGCCGAGACAACAAAGCAATGGACAACATCCCACCAACAACTGATGCATTATTGCAACATACAAAGCGAGCAGCTTATCAAGCTAGTGTGTGGACAAGCAGCCAATGTTCACTCCAAAGAAGGCCCGAACCAGAGTCCTGGGGATTGACATGGAATGAATCTGACAAGAAGTGGGTACCTGTATGGATCACTCAATCAATTGCTAGCAAATCATGTCAGAAGCTAATAAAATGTGGCTGCAAGAGTGACAAAGGTTGTGGTGCCCGATGCAGTTATAAAAAAGCAAACTGGTCCTGTACAGAGCTTTGCAAGTGTCACTGTTTACGCTAAATCTTCATTTTCACAATTGTAAACATTAATTCAAATATTAACTTTAACTAAAAAACTTTATTTACCATGCAAATTGTATCCACAAAATAAATACAAATATTACAAAATTTTTGCACTCCTATTAATAATTATTTATAATGATAATTACATAATATTGTGTTTTACAGCTACAACACAGCATTACTGGTGGATCCTAGCATAAATATGTTCATTAGGATCAGCAAATTAACTGTACAAAAATTTGTGCTTTTATCCACCTCGTCCCCATATTTTCTCAAATCTGCCCTACTAATCATTGCCCGTAACTCAGAAATATCCGTATTTGAGAACAATTATATTTGCACTTGTATTTTAATATAAGGAATTGTAATAACTTATTTATAATTACAATATATACTTTGAGGAATAGCTACTTGTATCTAAGGATAGCACACACCTTCTCCATTTAGATGGAAGTGCCCGGTCCCTAGCTGCCCGTATTAGGGGAGTTTGAGTGTATATGTGACCGTCTACGGGAAAACCGGGCACAATGCGGCGTGCGTAAATATCGAGAAAAGATCGATCGATTTCTTAAAAATGTATTGTTTCAAGCCGACGGAAGGGAACGGTTAGGTCTATTATAGTGGGAACGACTTTAGCTACGACGATAAAACTTGGAGAGCTCAATATCTGGATGCCGACAACTCTGTAAGTGCAAAAAAATTTTTCGAAGGGTGCCGCGTTGTGACTGGTTTTCCTGTAGACGGTCACATATATATATATATATATATTAGTGCTGGGCGATAGTGGCACTATCACTATCTCGATAGCTAGCTTGATAAATATCGCGATAGTGGACATATCACGATAGTAAGCTTATTCAGATTTTTTCAATATTCATAAAAATAAGTAAACATAATACCAGTCTTATTATACATTGGAATGGTAAGTTACTGACGATTTTCAGCCAGAAAGCACTCTTTCAGGTGGAAGTGGAGGTTAGTGGTGTTTCCAGAATACTTTATGGAAGTAGAGCACAGCTTACAATAAACCTTCTTTCGATTCTTTTTTTCTAGAATAATACGCCCAGGGGCAGGGAAGCCAAAGTAGGGCACTTTTTGACCCTTCCAGAGGGAGTAACTCAGCTGGGGGTGTTGCCTTGTAGCAAAGTGTCTCACAGAGCTAGCGGCAGTCTTACTACACTGAGGCCCCCCCTGAGTGCTAGGCTCCCTAGACCACATGTTTTTAAGCTAGCTAATATCACGGTACAATGATAGTAACTATCACCTTGTGATAGTTCACCAACTATCTTGATAGTGCAAATATCACTATCGCCCAGCACTAATATATATATATATATATGGCAAAGTTCAAAGAGGTCAATGCATGTCCACCCCCCCCCCCCCCCCCCCCCCTCCCCCCCACCCCCCTCCCCGGAGGCTACTTAAAAACATAAACATAGCGCGGTGGGGGGAGCCAAGAAATTTAGGAGGAAAAGACTTGAAATAATGTGGGCTAGGGCTTTGATTTCAGATAAATCATTACCATTAATATGAACGTATATTGCCATTGAAGTGGTGCGGTCATATTAGCCTGACCAAACAAATGTGTGTTCTACAGCCCTTGGTAGGCACATTGAAAAAGTAAAATAATGTTATAGGGACATCAAGTCAGATCCTGTCCAAAAGCAGATAGCTCTAACTCTTTTTTCCTCTATAAATTTTAGCTATTTTTCCAAACGTTGCTATGTCCACTGTGTGTTATTCCTATTTTAATCGGATAGGTATCTTCTGCTGTTGTGCTTATAGAGCTTTTTTTGTTTTCCATTTCAATCTTCTAGTTTACGTGTTCAATAAACGATTCATTTATTCTCTTTTTTTTTTTTTTTGCAGGGGTTATTCTCTTCGTCATCTGGTATTTTATGCTACAACAAGCAGCAGAATTTGTAATAGAGACTGAACTGACTAATATTAATGAGAATTAGATATACTAGTCATAGCTATTGATAACATGACTAATATTGATTTAATAACATTACTAATATTAATGAGAATTAGATATACTAGTCATAGCTATTGATAACATGACTAATATTGATTTAATAACATTACTAATATTAATGAGAATTAGATATACTAGTCATAGCTATTGATAACATGACTAATATTGATTTAATAACATTACTAATATTAATGAGAATTAGATATACTAGTCATAGCTATTGATAACATGACTAATATTGATTTAATAACATTACTAATATTAATGAGAATTAGATATACTAGTCATAGCTATTGATAACATGACTAATATTGATTTAATAACATTACTAATATTAATGAGAATTAGATATACTAGTCATAGCTATTGATAACATTACTTAGAACCCGTTGCTATATTGTTACTAGGTGTACTAACTTGGTAAGTGTGCACTATTTTTTGCCTTTAGGTATATAAACTGTGCATACTAACCACCCTTGGGGTATTGCTATTTTTGAGTTTTAGTTTAATAGAATAGGCCGGATAAAGCTGTGTGATGCCTGGATATGATATGTGAGGGTCTACTACCCTCTCATATCCGTACTCTCCTGCTGACCGCTCATACCCCAGGAATTTACCATAGCTAGCTGCTTAACTGTTTATCACATAGCAGAGCAGCCCAGGGTAGAGTTAGATCTGGAGATAACAGCTGGCAGCTACAATGCTAAAGTAAACTTGCCGGTGTGCTTCAATTGAATTTTAATTGAATTTTAATTTTGGGCCGGAAATTCGCAAATTCGCTTGACACCGCCGTATTTGTGCGAAAATGCTGCTGATAAACCAAGTTGCTAGTGGAAACTGGGCGGCTTTGGGTAAACGGGTTCTAAAATAGTTAGAGCATGCGCTTCTAAGCGCGTATGCTCTAACTATTACTAATATTGATTTAATAACATTACTAATATTGATGAGAATTAGATATACTAGTCATAGCTATTGATAGCATTACTAATATTGATTTAATAACATTACTAATATTAATAAGAATTAGATATACTAGTCATAGCTATTGATAGCATTACTAATATTGATTTAATAACATTACTAATATTGATGATAATTAGATATACTAGTCATAGTTATTGATAACATTACTAATATTCATTAGATGTATTCTCTCTCTTTCACGGGCTTTTTTTAAAAAAACAATACCGAATTAAAAATATTTGGTCACCACCGGGAATCGAACCCAGGACCACTTGCTTAACGCAGAAGCGCTCTGCCACTGAGCTATGACAACCAGCCGGCAAGCAAACACTCCAATTCTGTATTTATACTGTTAAGGGGTACTGCTATGCTACAATTCAATTCTCAACAGACAAATGAAAATTATCTTTTTTCAAAGATTCTTTTTATTTGTTGAATTTTTTTACTCCTCTAATTTATCACTTCATAATCTTCATAATTTCTTTCTCAGCCTTCCTTTACTCTGGAGTGCTATTATACTTGGTATTATAACTGACTGGGGTAGTGTTGAAAGGGATGAGCTAACTAGCGTATTTTCTTCAGGGTGAAGTCCTTCATGCAGATATAATTTGCAAAACAAATACAAACACATAATATGATACACACATGTCTACTCAATGCAACATACGCAAGTTATACATTCACAAAATTTTACATAGATGGACAAGTTGTGTAACAAAAGGCTAGTATGGAACTAATAAAACCAGTCATTAATAGCAACATAAAACACAGTGCATTTTAATGGTTATCTAGCTGTCTAATACACTGCCAACATTTTGTTAATTAACATAATTTACTGGTATTTAATTTATTAATTCATGTAAAAAAAATTGTACACGTATTCACAAAAGACATGCCAACATCTAAGATAGTTAGGCCTATCTTTTATGGCGTGTTTGATATTGTTGTTAAAATTCTATTCTGCTTAGCCAGCCGCAAGAGTTTACCTAGGAATGGCATCATGCTACAACATTAGCTAAGTGTTACTGCACTTGCTAATTAAATTAAACATTTTATCTAAAAGTTCATTCTCAGGCATTGGCTCTTGCACTAATCCATTCAACACAGTCTCGCTATTTTAAGCTCACACTATACCAGATATAATGACACAATTTCTACTACAGCACTTTCAATTATTTTTAACACTTCATCAAAGTGAGAACTATTACCCATTATATGTTGTTAGGGTGTGGTGAAGTGAGAACTATTACCCATTATATGTTGTTAGGGTGTGGTGAAGTGAGAACTATTACCCATTATATGTTGTTAGGGTGTGGTGAAGTGAGAACTATTACCCATTATATGTTGTTAGGGTGTGGTGAAGTGAGAACTATTACCCATTATATGTTGTTAGGGTGTGGTGAAGTGAGAACTATTACCCATTATATGTTGTTAGGGTGTGGTGAAGTGAGAACTATTACCCATTATATGTTGTTAGGGTGTGGTGAAGTGAGAACTATTACCCATTATATGTTGTTAGGGTGTGGTGAAGTGAGAACTATTACCCATTATATGTTGTTAGGGTGTGGTGAAGTGAGAACTATTACCCATTATATGTTGTTAGGGTGTGGTGAAGTGAGAACTATTACCCATTATATGTTGTTAGGGTGTGGTGAAGTGAGAACTATTACCCATTATATGTTGTTAGGGTGTGGTGAAGTGAGAAGAAATGGTAAGAGGAATGTACTATCCATTAATTAAAGTAGCTCTGATTCAACAATTTTTTTTCTTATGGTCACATGATTTATATGTCCAGACTGTACAATGCTATATCTCTTAATGCTGCCATATTTGCTGCGGTTTGTCTGGCCTCCACTATGATGAATCCAAGACAAGGGTTTGTGCTGGTGTCTCTTTCTGCTCAACTCTTTGGTCTTATTAGTACCATAGTAGACAAAGTAAGTTGTATGTATTTGTTGCAAATTCTCCCGATAACGTTAGCTCATTCCCATAACTCCAAGCTCATTTACTTACTTTGTGTTAAGCATATACTTTACCTTTGGCTCCTGCTTCATTTGAAATGCCACAATTTTAGCAGACAACAATAAGTATTTTATAGTTATGTTAACCCTTTAACGACGGCTAGGGGTCGAATCGACTCGGTCATACCGGGGTTTAGATCGACCCCTTTCTCTCGCGCATGCTTCGCATATAAGTGTTATTATCTAAATAAACAAATTCAGCTTGAATTGCGCGTCATTTTGATATGTTTTGTGGTGGGGTAGCAATAGAAAGTTTTTAAGTTACGGCTGAGAGAAGTGAAGAGACTTTACGACAATGGAAGTGATGATTTTGTTGGCGCTAAAAGAAGAGCGTCAAGATTATGCGCTGAATTTTTGCAGAGCTGAATGCTGAGAGCTTTGTGAAGACTGCCCCTTAGGAGATGGCACTGCTCAAAATGGCTCTTCATTGCTAATTTCTTCTGAGTACCTCTCTTTTAGGTGGTGTACCTCTCCATGCTTTTGATGGTACTACTCCTGCTGAACAGGAATCTTTACTCCACCAAGAGATATGTTTTGAACTATATCAGAGCAAGTAAACTTTAAAGAAGCACTAGCTAACTCAAAATAACACGTATCTGAGCTATTTTCATGCATCCAACTGAGCAGATTATTTCAATATGTATGATTATGTAGCTAAAATACAATAAATAGTCTATAGAATTTCTGATAATAGTAGCTAATTATGCTACTGTAAGTGTCTAATAGTTACAAAATAGAAGAATTATGAAATTATGAACGTATAACAGAGTAAACTTATTTATTGTTCCATATACCCATGATCATATAGTTCGTTAAAATTAATCAGCAGAATCTCATTTCCATGGCAACCTGTGGTTTTTGTGATTAGAGAATTTGAAAGCAAAACTAAAGTAGTTTCATATTATTGGCGAGCGAGCGAGACACTATCAGGGGTAACTCAATTGAAAATCGGGGATATGTTTGGACGTACGTAAGGCATTTTTGTACTTTGACCCTCGCGTTTTTGTGTTCGGTGGTCGACCCTGTCCCAAACTTCACTAAACAGAATTCACTGGTTTATCGATTAGTACCCTATCACCTTAGAAATGGAATTGTTTACCGTTTTGAATTATTTTGCAGGTGCAGTTAAAACGTGAAAACTTATGGGACTTCCATTTCTAAGTTAGTGGCGGTGGTAAGTCAATGCGCTCTTTGTCATGGTTATAAGCCGTACGCAACAGTATTTACTTGAAAATGCATTGTCCACTAGACTAACCGTGAAGGTAAGTCTTGTGTTGGCGTATGTCGACTTGTGTCAAAGCATTATGCTTTACAGCCACTACTTAGCTAAAAATATCACAAAGAAAACGTTTAAATAACGTGTATTGTTCTGTTGTTGTTGTTTTTTCCCTTCAATTCAAACAGTTGCAGCGAGTTGTTACTATGGCACTGAAATCCCTTTACCGTGTATGCGTAATTTAAAAACTCGACCTTATTTTCAGTTGCTTCAGTGTTAGAAGTCAAAATCAAAATCATTCATATAAAAATGGTATAGTCTTTAGGCTAGCTCGCCATTTGTGCTCAAGCACATCACTAGTATTATATATATACATACATTGTAAAATTTACGGTTTTAGAGTTATTTAGGATTTAAGTGAACAGCTTAAAATCCTGCATTTCTTGTCCTCATAATTCAGTCTGGAAAGGGTTAACTAGCTCATTATTTGTATGAGTAATAGCATGAGTAACAGTGCTATTCAGGGTAAGTAGTACAAGTAATGCGATTGAATAGCACGAGGTGAAGCCGAGTGCTATTTCAATTGCTTTACGAGTGCTATTGATCCCTAATAGCACAGGTTACTTGTGTTATAACTTGCTATTAGTAGGCCAGCTTCATTTGCACCGTAGCTACACTGTAACTTTCACTGACAATCTCTTTGTTTCAGGATTAGCTTTCTCTGGAACTTTGTTTTCAACCAATGGTTCCTTCTAGTCTATTGATGTGTAGAACTTCTGCGGTAAATAATGACATACACTCCTCGAACTGTACATTTCGTAGGATAGAGCTGCACACATGCGCACTTACCCATACTATTTCACTTAGATACTGTTGCATTTCACTTAGTTTCACTTCGTTGCTTGCTATTTCACTTTCCCCGTACAATTTCAATTGAATAGCAATTTTCCGCATACATTTTCGAATGGATAATTTACATGCCCTACTATTAGTGCTGAAATATACCACCAATGATGTCGTCTATTATAGAATATATATCCTATGATATCATAGATTTATAAAATATGAAAATTACCACCTATGATGTCATCTATTTATAGAATATGAAATATATCACCATTACTGTTGTCGTGGCAACATTTGGATTGTGTCTGGATGTGTCATATGTAGCAGCTGCTGCTTATCTGTCAGTTGTGATGTCTATTACCTGCATCTTTCCTCTTTGGTTGTATCATTTGCAAGACTTTAAAAAGTGAGTAAGTTCTAGGTAATTGTCTTCAGTTTGAGTAAACTAGAATGAAGTGTACGTTTAGGCATTGTCAGATGGTCAAGAGACAGCATACACAATGTTAAATGAATGAAAGAAGAAATATACATGCTAATTGTTTTATACTACTAGACGAACATGTAATAAGGATATGGTCTATCATGAGTGACTTCAGATTTTGTAGCGCTCAGTATTGGTATTGCAGTATATTCTCCATCAGTGCAGGAGTTTTCAACACATGATACATTTATGTATATATCATACATGTTTATATGATACATATATGATGTATTTGTATATATATGTATGACATGTATATACTATAAACATGCAGAGAAACAGATTCATGCAACAAGCACCCACACACAATACACACACAGATGCAGTTAAGTAAGATATGTCTGTCTAATTGGTGCTATAAGGGTACATTGCTATTTATAGCTTTGCATGTAATAATTTAGTTAACACAAGGTTTCAGGGCTAGGGCTTTAGTCCAGGGACAAGTTATGAACATAAAAATCTCCTTTCCTATGAAGTTTTTATTCAGGTTCATGGTCATTTTGAGATGAACCTTGACGGGCTAATTTATTTATAAATTCCATTATTTTTTGTCCTACTATATGCTGTTTTTTTTTTAATTGTAAAGCTAGAGTTTACCTTATGCCACTTTTTTCATTAGTTATTTATAGCATATTCTGGTGATACTCATTGGCCTGCATGTTCCACTCCCCTGTTTCTACCTTTGCCTTCATCACAGCGGTTTTATTGGTCTTCAAGTGCTCTGGTCCAACAACCCTGGCTTGATGGTTGTCTATTTTGGGAATCTTAGCCACACTCAATTCCTGGACTGCCACTCTTACGTAATTTTTTCACTGCTACTTGTAGTCACTATTTGTTGAAATGATTCACTGTTGTTGTGAACTTTGAATCCATGATCACTTTCACCTATCTAACTAATTGTTATCATCCTCAAACATTACAGTTCTCTGCAGATGAATGCACAACAATCTTGCTACTAGAAGCTACTGACATTGTGTGTGCGTTATGCGAATGGTTAGCAGAAAGATAGAGCTCGAACAAGCCTGTCACGAATTCGTGACAACCGTATTCTATTGATGTACGTGTATAGTGTCACAGATCACACATGTGGTACGTAATGCATGTCATGAATTTTTGACTACTGTCTGCTAAGGGTTAAGCACTGATTGAGCTTTGTTGCCCAAATGGCAACCTTGGGCAACTACTGGAATTTTCATGGCTGTGGTCACTTAATTTGTTAAATCTTGCATTTTAACTCTAATTTCAGTGATATAATTCAGGGGTTACTTAGCATGCAGAATTGATTTCTGGCATTTTAGGATTCAGGATGGCCTAATAATGTTTTTTAATCTATAATTCATACAATAATTTAAGATTCATTAGCAGCTATTATAATAATATTATATTATTACTAGTGGTGTGCTTGAGCACAAATGGCGAGCGAGCCTAAAGACTGTACTATTTTTATATGAATGATTTTGACTTCTAACACTGAAGCTACTGAATATAAGGTCCAGTTTTTTAATTTACCATACAGGGTAAAGGGATTTCAGTGCCATAGTAACAACTCTCTGCAACTGCTTGGAAGGAAAACAACAACAAAACAATACACGTTATTTAAAAGTTTTTTTTGTGATATTCTTTAGCTAAGTAGTGGTTGTAACACACAATGCTTTGACACAACTGGACATGCACCTACACAGACTTACCTTCGCAGTAATCTAGTGAACAATGTATTTTCAAGTAAATACTGTTGTGCACGGCTTATAACCATAACAAAGAGCGCATTGACTTATCACCGCCACTAACTCGAATAGAAAAACTGCACCCGCAAAACAAGAAGCAACGGTAAACAATTCAATTTCTAGGGTGATACGGGTACTGATCGCTAAACCAGAGGATTCTGTTTAGTGCAATTTGGGACGGGGTCGAACGCCGAGCAAACACAAAAATACGGAGGGTCAAAGTACAAAATGACATACGTACGTCCATATATATAAATAAACATCCCCGATTTTCGATTGTGTTACCCCTGTAAGTGTCTCGCTCGCTACGCTCGCTCGCCAAATTAATTGGTAGTCTAATTGTTAAACATACTCCATCTCATAAGTGTCTTCCTCTTCAACTTCATCATTTAAATCCATTTATTCCGATTCCTCTCCTCTCAACACTTGATTTATTCTAAATTCCACTGCAGTTACAATCGGAAGTGCATGCTATGTGTTCCTTGTGACACCCACATGACACTTCCCTTCCACTTTACACTGACATCTAATGACATCAATCAATTTCAGGGGTGCTGGCTCACTTTGTGCAACTGTAGGAACAGGAATGTCATTTTTGATTTCCCACCCAAACTGTGATGTACACTCTGAGCTGGTGGACCTTGTTGATTGGTAACCTTTCACAGTATGACTTGCTGATGCACTTGTAAAGTATACTGTAATAAGTTGTCAGATGTAGGAGGTAAAGCCATTAATTTTGGGATTTTCTTCTTCGTGGAACTTGGCAGCTTCTAGTGATGTCCCTGGATCCTGACTATAGAGAGCAGCAATGATAGGTTTCACAGCGTCCATTAATTCTGTTTGTATTGAATCCACCTCTCCAATAACATTGGCTAGGCCTGCAAAGTTTCCAGAAAGCAAGGTGCGAAGTGCAGTTTGCCTCTGTATACCTAATATACTAGTAGTACAAACACATCTGTGTCATTGTTGTACACAAATAAGGTCAGCTGCAGCTAAATGTATAGGAGACCATTGTAATATCTGCCTCATCATGACTAAGCACACCATCATCTGTTGCTTCTATTATCACTTTATCTGCTATATTGAAGCTGGACAACACACTAGAGAGTTTCTTCTAGTTGTTTTTACTTCTCAAGATAGTACCTCATTTAGGAAGGTAGGTGGAGATGGAGTGGTCAAAATAATTAGCATCACTAGCATGATGCATACTCTCATGGTCTATGGCAGACGTGGCAGCCATGTGCCTACTATTCGAGACAGCTGCTTCCCAGAGAGCAGAAGTATAGTGCCACAGAATTGGAAGCTCTAGAAGTGTTGGCAACAGCCCAGCACTTCGAATTCTATGTAATTGGGAAAAGATTTATTGCTTACGCAGACCACAAAGCTTTGTGCACATCTAAGTAACTACTAATTGGTGATTGTATAGACATTGTATAGACTTGTTAATTTGACTCATTAACAATTTGTTTCATTAGTTTTGTGAGCAGAGAGGTACTTAATAGTGCCACTCTGACAGTTATGTTTTCAGTCTCACAGTTGTATTGCTATATTGATTAGAATTTAAAACTCTATCAAACTTGGCCTTATTGAAGGTAAAACTTGTAATCTGGTTAGGTAAATAGCTAGTAAGACCTTGGAAGCATCTACCTCTCTCTCACACTCACCCAACCACCACAACATGCACTATAATAGTTTACACATGACCAGCAATACTGATATAATACTAATGGCTAATAATTATCACCAGATGAATACAGAATGACTGTGTCAGTAAATATGCACAATTCATCCGTGTGCTCTGGTACAACTAACTGGGTGTGCTGGCAAATCTTTTGAATGATGTCTTTAAAAGCTGTTATCATCTCCGGAGTCCATGCAATCTTGGATGGCTGGCCTTTTCTTATTGCAGGTGACAACACTGACGAATGAAGGGCAAAACTTGGTACATACTTTGCATAGTAGTTAGCCATCTTGTACTTGGCCATAGCATCCACTCTTGCTTGTGGAATAGACATTTTTCCTCTCCCGATCATGTGCCCAAGGAATTCCAGACAAGTGAAACACCATTTACATTTGGACTCTTTGACTGTTAGTCCATGTTGTGCTAGTCTCCCCAAAACTTGCTTGATGTGGTCGATGTGGAATTCAATTGATGTGGAAAATATAATTATGTCATCAATGTATGGTACTGAGTAATCCTCCAATCCAGCTAGCACTCTCTGCATTAGTAGCTGAAACGTTGCTGGTGCACTCCTTAAGCCAAAAGGCATCAGCCTGTTTTGGAATTTGCGGTAGGCACAGCTGAATGCTGTGTATTCTTTTGACTTGTTATCCATAGGCACCTGGTGAAAGCCTTTCACCAAATCAAGCTTGGACAGCACAGCTGCACTGCCCAGCTTGGCAATGATGGCTTGTATGGTAGGCATCTGAAACGGTTCCGGCACTGTAACTGTGTTGAGTTTCCGGAAATCCACCACTAACCGAATGCCGTTGTCCTTCTTCTTCACTGGTATAGGTGAACTTGACCATGCAGATTGTGAAAGCTCAATAATGCCCAACTGTAGAAGAGTGTCAATCTCCTTCTTGAATTCGTCTCTGTATGCCATGGGCACTGAGTATGAAGGCGTCCACTGTGGTGTGGAGTCTGTGAGTGAGATGCTGTCTGTGACTAACTCTGTTCTGCCTGGAAGTGCACTGAAAACTTGCTTGAAACTTGCCAATGTGTCGTCTAAGATCTGCTGTTGCTGTGGGTTGAGTTGAATTGATTCAGCTTGTGGCAGTGTCGGAGCAAACTCCAGCAATGTGTCATCAACCAACATGACTCGATATACAGCTGCATCTGATACCTTCTCATGAACCACTTTGTTCCTGCCTTTACTGCCTTTCATGGTGATCTTGCAATTCAGAGGTGGAATGACTTGCTGCACAATGTAGGGTCCATCCCATGAACTGTCTAGGCAGCTGCTGTGTCCTGGTGCTCAGTGTCACCCACTTTGAAGTTGCCAATGATATCAGCCTCTTTGCTGACTTTGGATGCCAGTGACTTCTTCACAACATCTGTCTGCACTGCCAGTTGGTTGTTCATGTCTTCAATGAACTGTGGCACGTTAAGCTTGATTGGCACATCTCCAGTCCACAGAGATTTCATTGTATGCAGAACGAATGGTGTTGGTTTTAAAAACATCATCTCATAAGGTGTGAAGCCTGTCCTTGAATGTGGAGTGTTCCTTGCAAAGTGTAGCACTAAGTCAAGTGCAGTTGGCCAATCTTGCTGGGCATCAATGTTTTTCCTCAGCATTGCCTTGAGTGTGGAGTGGAAACGTTCAAGTGTGCCGTTGGTCTGTGGATGGTATGGTGACGTTTAGATCCTGGTGATGTTAATCTTCTGGTATAGTTGAGTAAGTGTCGTTGATAGGAAATTAGTGCCCTGGTCAGATAAAATTGCAGTGGGATTCCAAAACATGTGATGATGTGTAGCAATGCCTCAGCTGTTTCACTTGTTGTGTAGGTGGTCATTGGAATGGCAAACGGAAAGTTTGTAGCCAGGTCCATGCATGTGAAGATGAAATGGTATTTCTTCCTGGATAGTGGTAGTGGACCCACTATGTCTACAGCTAACTTGTCCAGCTTGTCTGTGATTATATCTGGTTGGCACAATGGTGCTTTGGTTCCACCTGATCTGTTATTAAGTTGGCATTTCTTGCAGTCTCGGATGTGTTTCTGGACGTCACTCTTGAATCCAGGCCAGGTGAAGTGTCTGTTGATGCCTAAAATTAATGGAAAATATAATTCTAAGTTAACTTTGAACAATTAAAAAAATTTATTCGGCTAATAAGTTATAATTCATTGATAATAATAGCACATTTTTCTCACTAAGATCACATCTTACTCAGAGATACTATACCCATTACCACCGAGTCATCTATAGTGTACAGTATACCCTGAAGTTGTGGTAAAGTATACATAGTTGAAACAACTAGAAGGCTTGAGCAAAGAGTGAAAGAACACCAGGATGCTTGTAAGAGAGGTGATGAGAAAGTTTCAGCCATTGCTGAATGTGCTTGGCAGCAGCATCACCCCATTAAATGGGAAGAGGTAAGAGTTGTAGACAAAGCCAGTAAGAATCGTGAGTTGAAGATCAAGGAAGCTCTACACATACAGATGACACCTGAAACAACAAGTTTAACAGAGACATAGGTTTAGAGCTTCCAGGATGCTGGCTGTCCATGCTGCATGCAAATCACCTTCTAGGATATAATTAACAGTAAGTGTATGTACCCTCCAGAAATCTTGCTATTTACATTTTGTTATTATATCACCATGGAGAGTTCGACCTCAGTTGACCCCTGAAAAGGACTTCGGCAAGAAGTCCAAATGTTGGGTTAAGTTTTAATTAACAATATTCGCTGTTAGAATGAGAAAAAAATTGCTATTATTATAATTATTTCAGTGGAGAATGACTGAATCATTATATCAGTGATAGCTGAATAGTTAATTATCCGCCTAAGGTGAAGGCAAAATGAAATATTGATGCAATTCAATTAAGTTTAATCATGTTATCCTCAATTCATTCTGTTGTTGTTTTTGTTGTTAATTTTAGTAATATATATGGGCCTTGGGATGAAGCAGTTGTTAGAAGTTGTATGTGATGGAAGGGACTGAACCAGTCGCAATATGACTTCGCATAACTTTATGTGTGGTGATATATTTTTAACTTGGAAATTCAGTTTGTTGATGTCTTATCAGAACAATGATTTTAAACATTCTATTATTCAATCCTACATTTTTTGATCTGTTCAGTGAATGAATGGTTGTTGTGATACTTTGAGGAGAAACTATTAATATCAGTAGTATGTTACGATTATCATATTGACTTACACATAAATTTACTGTAGATGTTGCCCAACACAATAACAAGTGCAAAAATGCTGAATTTCCAGTATTCCTGATTTTTTTATTTACATTATAGCTAATGGGGAAACATACACATTTTAAAGATATCCTGGGTCCACATTTACAAAGTTTGCTGACAATATCTTCTTTAAATTAACACAACATTAGTTATGCTTACAAAAATTCTCCAAATTTGTAGGTTTTAACTCAAGTTCAATCAAAACTAACTTTACTGCCATCTTGCCACTATGAAACTCCTACTACTGAGGACAAATCTGAGAGTCCTGGTTTCCAGTAGAGCCAGCATCTGCAAAATAGCTTTACTAGCCTACTATCTGTGGTATCTAACCAAGACCAGTCTTTAATCATTGCATCATACTTATTACATCATCATGTGGTTTTGTCATGTATTTAATAACTTGTCATTAGTTATTTCTGTAGTCAGTATTGAGAGTGTATTGTATCCTTGTGTAACTTGCTATATGAATTGTTGAACTTTAATTGTTTGATTGAATGAACCGAGTTGTCGTTAGTATACGACACTATCATACATTGGAACCAACTTAATTCTTGCACATGGTAAACCTCACAGAATATAATGATGGGCTTTTTAAAGTATGATGTTATTTGTAAGATCAACTATTTAGTGTTGCAGTCTGTTACAGATAATATTAGTAAAATAGCCATGATTGGGTTCGCTAGTGTAATTGGAGAAGTGATACAATAGTGAAAGGAAATTTTTAAATCTCTTTGTGGGGCCTGAAAGAGACTCTTGTTAATACGTATCCTTTGTGTCATGCATTCTTTATTCCCTTCACCCCGGTCCAGTTATGTAGTTATGTGTTTGTCACCTCTTAGTCTATGTACACGGTAGGGCTGGAATATTCTAGACATTTTTATTGTTCTTTACATCACTTCCTTCCTGTTTCCTGTCTTGTCATTATTTAAACTGCTTCATTCTTTAATTTTTGTAGTCCTTTTTCGAACTCTTTCGTGAGTGGCTGTGTCCTTGTTACTGAAACCTTTAATTAAAGTTTAAGAGTAACGTTTATGTGGGCACAAGTTGACACAGAAAAGGACTCGGGTGGTAGTACTACTGTTGGAGATAAATATTCTACCACAATTGGTGTCTGAGAGTGCAGGGCAATCACAATTGGTGGCAGTGTATGAGAAGGAACTTTCGTCAATGACACATGCTGACTTGGAACAGCGGTTGTAGAATGAGAAAGGGCTGGTTCCCAATCAATTATGTTGTCTGCTGTATTCTCAAACTTTAACTATTTAGCTATTTTTGTGTGACTTACTGTGTTGTGTACCTTATTAACCTTGTATGTTTCAGACTTTCAGACTGTTTTATTGTTTTAAATATCAATTTTTCTGCATTGTTTCATTGTGTATCGCCTCATTATTTTTGTACAGGTACTATTTGAACGGGGATCCAGTGTTGCAACCCCTGATGCAGAGAACAAAGAGAGTGATAGATAATAATTACTTGACAGAAGAATAAATTTATCAGCATATAGTGGAATATTCTAAATTACAGGTGAAGAAACAACTGGAAAGTGAGTTTGTGAAGGGTGATAGTGCATTTAAGTCTACAAGGGAGATGGCTATGTATACAGATGGCGAGGAACAGCTTGAGACAGGGTATGATTTGGAAGTCAGAACAAAAGTAAAAGCAGGAAGATTTAGAGTGACAATTATTTGGAAGAGGATAGGAAAGTTGGTAAGAATGCCCTTATTGAACCTGATCATAGTGAGACTGAATATGATGAGAGAGAGCATGAAAGTGATGCAAGTCAAGGTCTATTAGGTGAAAACCTGTTAGACAGAGGAAGGAATCATCGACTTTGATTAGCAGGAGGCCTAGACGTAGATTGGTTAGTGGGTGGAGTTGCCCCTGGAGTAATACCCGACTCATTGTCAGTACCTTAGCCAGTGTTTAAGGATATCGTTTCCTAGTTTACACAAACTATGGAAAATATGAAAGGGGAATTGATTAGAGATGACAGAGGAGAGGATGGATGAGTTGATGGAGACAACCTTAAGGAACTTAAAAATTCCTTGAAAGAGTGGAGATACATACTAGATTCTAAGCTAACACCTGGTGTTAAACTTTTTATCATAGATCTGATCAATGATGATGTTTCCAGCTACTCAAGTATGCTACAAGATGGAGAGAATGACTGGGATTGACTATGTCTCAAGTTAGTCATAAATCATTGGAAGAGTGGTTGCCAGAACTGAAAGTCTGTACTAAGACAGCAGCAATTTTTCCCGGGGAAGAAAATGAGGGTTGTGTCCTACTGTCTCATGATTTTGCTAGTCATGATGATGCTGAATTTGTACCTTTTGTTTTCTCTGACAAGCTTAATAAAAATCCCGAAGCAAAAGCTAAGGTGTATACTGAGTGTGAAAAAGTCCTATTTATAATGAAATTTCTGACACTATAACAACCCTAGTAGAGCCAGTAGATCCAGTAGAACCAGAAGAGCTTGTGTATTTACCAGTACTGGGTTATTGGGAAAAAGATGAAAGTGACCAGATTATACACAATTTATACGGTAAAGACAGGCAAGTTGCAAAAGAAAAAAGAGTGAGGAACAAGATATTGCTGAAGTAGCCAAGAAGGAGAAACCAAATGTTAGAGTGTGTGTAAGGAGAAAGGAAAAAAGTGAAACAGTGCCGGGGACAAAAGATGCCATTCTGATAGCACAGGTGATAGGATGAATGAGGTGTATGGGAAGGCAAAGCGGGAAGAGGAGTGTAGTAGTGGTTGTAAGGCTGGAGAGGAATATGAAATAGGGCAGAATGAGTCTGAGTGCTTAGGTCATGTGGGTGAGGTATTGCCTTTGAGAACTGATGACTTTGAGAAGAGGTGTTTGATAGAGGTAGGATTATGTAATGTTTCTGATTTTCGTGACAGAATGTTTGAGAAAAGAATGTGATAGTGGCGAGTTTTTAAAGTGCGTGAGAGAGATGGCTGTGTGTGAGAGTAATGGATATTATGTGGATAAGGATAGCAGGATTACTGGATAAGTTAGGTGTAGTGGATAGATTAATTTTACATGTCGGTAGGACAAAACTAGGCCATAACCATTTGGTCATTTATCTCTCAAGAAGTATATTTATTTGGCCTTGCATTTTCACTGACTTGCACAATCATGTGTGGTTCGCCAGTACAAAGCATAGGTGTAGAACAAGGTGCAGCGGGACAGCGAGCGCCGCACCAACTTTTTCAGAAGAGAGTTATGTTAGCAAGAGATTTTGCAATTGGAAAGATGCTTGTGCATGATTCAGTGAGTGTACTCTCTAGGCTATTTCATTGGCCAATACTGATATTAGTGTGATGCTGCACGAAGCAAATCTTGAAGCAAATGGTAGAATATTGATGTCCATCATACAAAACACACAGTTCCTAGGAAGACAGGGGCTTGCATTTCGAGGCCATGATCACATGGAGAGTAGTGCAGCTTATGAAGCTCAGAAGTCGTGATAATGAGGTAAGTGTAGTATATAGTTGGCTTTTTTCCAGACCCCTTCAGGTCAAAAATTTGGCTATACCTGGGTGTAAAAAGTCACAATTCATGAATATCATTATAATGTTACTATGACAAAGGTAGCATATAGATATCAATGGTAGCACTGGTAGCATAGGTAGCACTGGTAGCATAGGTAACACTGGTATCATAGGTAGCACTGGTAGCATAGGTAGCACTGGTAGCATAGGTAGCACTGGTAGTATAGGTAGCACTGGTAGTATAGGTAGCACAGGTAGCATAGGTAGCACAGGTAGCATAGGTAGCACAGGTAGCATAGGTAGTACTGGTAGCACTGGTAGCATAGGTAGTACTGGTAGCACTGTAGCATAGGTAGCACTGGTAGCATAGGTAGCACTGGTAGCACAGTGCACGGTAAGCATAGGTGCACTTGTAGCATAGGTTAACACTGGTAGCATAGGTAGCACCGGTAGCACTGGTAGCATAGGTACATGGTAGCACTGGTAGCATAGGGAGACTGGGTAGCACTGGTAGCATAGGTAAGCACTGGTACATAGGTAGACTGGTAGCACCTGGTAGCATAGTATACTGTTAGACAGGTCGCACTGGTAGTAACTGTAGCATAGGTTATGCACTGGTAGCATAGTAACACTGGTTAGCATTGGTAGCATAGGTAGCACTTAGTAGCATAGGTAGCACTTAGTAGCATGTAGCATTATGTTATCACTGGTACCATGGGTAGTACTGGTATTCACACTGGTAGACTGGTAGCTGGTAGCACTGTAGTCATCAGGTAGCCTGGTAGCATAGGTAGCACTGGTACATAGTAGCACTGGTAGCATAGGTAATCTGGTCAGCACTGGTAGTGCACTGGTAGCACTGGTAGCACAGTAGACTGTTAGCATAGTTAGCACTGGTATGCATACGTTAGCACTGGTAGCATAGGTAGCACTGGTAGCACTGGTAGCATAGGTAGCACTGGTAGCACTGGTAGCATAGGTAGTACTGGTAGCACTGGTAGCATCGGTAGTACTGGTAGCACTGTAGCATATGGTAGCACTGGTAGCATAGGTAGCACTGGTAGCATAGGTAGCACTGGTAGCATAGGTAGTACTGGTAGCACTGGTAGCATAGATAGCACTGGTAGCACTGGTAGCTGGTATCACTGGTAGCACTGGTAGCATAGATAGTACTGGTAGCACTGTAGCATAGGTAGCACTGGTAGCACTGGTAGCACTGTAGCATAGGTAGCACTGGTAGCACTGGTAGCATAGGTAGCACTGGTAGCATAGGTAGCACTGGTAGCACTGGTAGCATGGTAGCACTGTAGCATAGGTAGCACTGGTAGCATAGGTAGCACTGGTAGCATAGGTAGCACTGGTAGCATAGGTAGCACTGGTAGCATAGGTAGTACTGGTAGCACTGGTAGCACTGGTAGCATGGTAGCACTGTAGCATAGGTAGCACTGGTAGCACTGGTAGCACTGGTAGCACTGGTAGCACTGGTAGCACTGGTAGCATAGGTAGCACTGGTAGCACAGGTAGCACTGGTAGCACAGGTAGCACAGGTAGCACTGGTAGCATAGGTAGCACTGGTAGCACAGGTAGCACTGGTAGCATAGGTAGCACTGGTAGCACTGGTAGCATAGGTAGTACTGGTAGCACTGGTAGCATAGGTAGTACTGGTAGCACAGGTAGCACTGGTAGCATAGGTAGCACTGGTAGCATAGGTAGCACTGGTAGCATAGGTAACACTGGTAGCATAGGTAGCACAGGTAGCACTGGTAGCATAGGTAGCACTGGTAGCACAGGTAGCACTGGTAGCACAGGTAGCACTGGTAGCATAGGTAGCACTGGTAGCACAGGTAGCACTGGTAGCATAGGTAGCACTGGTAGCACTGGTAGCATAGGTAGCACTGGTAGCATAGGTAGTACTGGTAGCATAGGTAGCACTGTAGCATAGGTAGCACAGGTAGCACTGGTAGCACTGGTAGCATAGGTAGCACTGGTAGCATAGGTAACACTGGTAGCACTGGTAGCATAGGTAGTACTGGTAGCACTGGTAGCATAGATAGCACTGTAGCATAGGTTGCACTGGTAGCATAGGTAGCACTGGTAGCATAGGTAGCACTGGTAGCACAGGTAGCACTGGTAACACTGGTAGCACAGGT
>WLWD01005099.1_pt1 | contig 35340 bp, 38 predicted proteins | sample 6712731 | NCBI WGS metagenome assembly WLWD01 (sample SAMN12718690, study PRJNA576275) | sponge metagenome | isolation source: marine sponge | host: Mycale hentscheli | place: New Zealand: South Island, Marlborough, Capsize Point | collected 2014-11-01 | reverse complement strand
TGGAAGACCTGAGTCAGTGTATGTAATTAAGTCTCTAGATATACTGGGAATAGTGGATAGGCCTGAGTCAGTGTATGTAATTAAGTCTCTAGATATACTGGGAATAGTGGATAGACCTGAGTCAGTGTATGTAATTAAGTCTCTAGATGTTTTAGTTTTTCCTTTTGTTTTTGTTTGTAGTTTTTGCGTGATAGTTTGGCCGAGTTAGTATAGCTTTACCTGATTGTTATGTGCTACTCTAAGCTACGCATCTTGGCTTGGACCATTACAAAGCTTGCTCCGAAGTAGTTAAAACTATCTCCCCAGTATCCTCCAAAACTGAAGAGAGAGTGCTATTCTGGAACTCAATACAAAATTTTATGGGAATAGAAAGAAAAAAACGCAGCTACCCACTCTATAACGACCGAATGGATCATTTGAAATGTGCACTGTAAATGTGTGTGTGTGTGTGTGTGTGTGTGTGTGTATGGTATAGCTCTGGGCCTGAGATCCTAGCTCAAGCCCCACTCTGAATTTTCTCTGGCAATTTTCCATTTGGTTTTTTCTTCCTCTTCCTTCCACCAGCCCCACCAGTCAACCCAGCTGTGATAGGATGCCTGGCATTTGCTGGGGTGCAAATTCAAGGTAATGAAACAGTGTTGGTGCCCACATCACTAGTTTATTTGTTACAATAAAATGAACTACTACCAGACTCCCCCAAATTTATACCTGAATTTCCCTATAAATACATAAAAAATGTTTACTTGGAAACTCTGGTATGTACAGGTGCTTATGTGTGTGAGGCTGGACACATTGTACATACATGAGTGTTTGTGTGGTCCCTCATCTGAAATTACATGGGTGAGATCAACCAAGATGTAGTTGTGGTTATGTTAATGTTTGTTGTGTGTTCATGATTGCCTTGGTTGACAGTCATCAGCTATTCTTGGTGAGGGACTATTGCCTCAAAGCAGTCTCTCTTGTGTTTTTATTTAGTTGTTCAGTGGGTTTTTTGTGGGGTCATTCTAAACTTGTAGATTTACTTGATTTCAATTGTGAAATTCTGAAAAAATATTCAGTAAATTTGTATTGGTATTTTTGCACTTGAATAGGGAAAGAAAAAGAAGTACAGGAAACTTTTTATAGTATTGAGAACAATTCAAAAACCAACTATTCCAAGTTGGAAATGGAGCTCAAATAGTTTGTCCATCTGCAGTAGAGAAGTAGCTGTTGAAGCTGCTGCATGAAAACTAACTTATGATCATTAATACTAATTTACATTTGAACTAGTTCACGCCTTCATTCACTCACTAGTAATTTCTGTCTCTCACACTAATTGCTGTTAGAATTACTCTCTTATACTGATTGCTTTCTCTTCCTTGTTCAGTTGTTGGTTCTCTCTCTAAACTTTGTGATTTGGACTTTTCTCTCTCTATTATTTTTGGTATCGTCTTTGGAAGGTTACTACCTCTACTAGTTCGTTTTGCGCTCACCGACTGCCTTTGATGTTGTTCTTGTAATTTACTATTAATAATATTTACTCGTAAATTGTATACACTTGAACTAATTCTGAAGGCTGGAATTTACAACCCAGTCAAAGGTAGCTTTCATCAGTTTATTTAGCCATGGTGGGGTCAAGTGGGTGGTCTAATTCAGTAGCAGTGATGCACCACAACAACCAAAGCAGCGTGTAATGCTGCCATTGTGTGTGTGTGTGTGTGTGTGTGCCTCCTACCAGCCCCAGTCCACCCAGCTGTGATTGGGTACCTGGCATTTGCTGGGGTGCAAATTCAAAGCCTATTCTCATGAACAGCAATGGTCCAGGTGGTGCCCACACCACTTGCTGTGAGGAAAGGCCTGTTCTCCTGCGAGTTCCTAGCCTGGCTCCAGGAGCTTTGCTTGCAAGGCTCACAGTACCTGCTTAGTGCACAGGCATCCTGGCTCTGCCAGGTGTGCGTGACTGGCTAGCGGCAGCAAGAGAATTTGCATTTGTATTTTGCGTGTGTGTGTGTGTGTGTGTGCGTGCGTGTGTGTGTGCGTGCGTGTGTGTGTGGCACGAGGCAGACAAGATGTGCTGCATTTGTGTGTATGCTGGAAACAGTATGGTTAATACAAACTGGAAATTGTGTTGGTATTATTCATTTCAAGAACTCATTGTGGAGACACGTGAATGTGTGTAAACATTGCATTATGACAGCTATTGTTGTTGTTGGCGATGATCTGCTGGTGCACTCTCATCTTCATGTCATCAGTGTACACATCTTAGACTGAGGTGGGTACACGGATACATGGATGATTTCATCTTAGAGATGTTAACTAAAAGAGGTTACACTTTGTGTAAATTTCACTACAGTATCCGAACACCACATGCAATTACTCATTTGTTTTAACAAGGACACTACTACAAAGTTACTACCAGTGCTAATTTTATGAAAATTTCTGAAATTTATGACTACTTCTGTAAGATATTTGTGAGTAAGCAAAAAATACTCTCAATTGACACATGTAAAAAAAGGACTTGATTACTTTTTGTTGGAATGTGGCTATGGGTATTTGTAGATACCACTTGTGGGTAGTGATGGTGGATAGAAAGAGATAAGTGGGGAGAATAGTAATTTATTGTTGATTAATAGTGGTGGTCTCTCTCTCTTTTTTTTTTTTGTGTGTGTGTGTGTGTGTGTTTGTGTTAGAACTAAATGCAGCATCACTACATGACACAAAAAGTTTTTTTTTAAATGCAGTTGTTAGTTGTAGTATAAGGGCATCAGCTGTATTACTCACATGTACATGTATTAACCACTTTCATAATTCTACATCTTATATTTATTTTGATGACTTTGCAAATGAATGGGCAGCATAGCAGTGAACATCATTTCCTGGTATCATTAATCCACCATGGAGTCAGAGAGTGTGTAGAGCACTTGGGCATGTCCTATACTTTTAGGATAACAAGGCATCATTATGTGTCCACCTTCACCATGAAATATCTTACTATAAGTAATACTATATCTTGTGCCTAATGACTATAACATCATGGATCAATGAAATGAAAACAATAGCACTGTCTAAATTCCTGGTAATTATGTTCATGTGTTATACCTGAAGGCGTTATATCATCATCTATCTAGCACAAGATACTATAGTGCTGTAAAACCCAAATAATACTTCATTAATTTATAGATTACATGCTCGGATAAGGAGCAGGATAGCCAATTAAAAAATTAAATAAATGGGTCTATCCAATTGTCTTGAAATTGCACTAAAAGAGTACATAATCATATTTTTCAACTCTCTGGACACCGGGACGCAAAGTGTGTGGGTTACTGAAGTTTTGGTAAGTCCAAAGCTGAAAATTATGATTTTTTTTGTGTGCAAATTTTCATGCCTTTTTCATCACATACTGCATTCTTAATTGTTAAGATATTCTATAGCTACTGTTAAATCTGCAATTGTATGGAGGAAGTGTGTATATTCATTGTTGTATTTAATGTTATAGAACTTGCAGTTGAAGCACAGTCAGACGTCATCCCTTTGCACTGTAAGTCTTAATATAAAAGCAACAGTAATCAAATTGTGAGATACAATTTTGTGTGGAGTGCGAGGGACGTGTGTGGGTGGAGTGTTGAGGGATGTGTGTGTGGGTGTGGAGTGTGAGGGACGTGTGTGGGTGTGGAGTGTTGAGGGACGTGTGTGTGGCGTGGAGTGTGAAGGACATGTGTGTGGGCGTGGAGTGTGAAGGACATGTGTGTGGGCGTGGAGTGTGAAGGACATGTGTGTGGGCGTGGAGTGTGAAGGACATGTGTGTGGGCGTGGAGTGTGAAGGACATGTGTGTGGGCGTGGAGTGTGAAGGACATGTGTGTGGGCGTGGAGTGTGAAGGACATGTGTGTGGACGTGGAGTGTGAAGGACATGTGTGTGGGTAGAGTGTTGAGAGACATGTGTGTGGGTGTGGAGTGTGAAGGACGTGTGTGGGTGGAGTGTTGAGGGACATGTGGGGGGTTAGAGTTGAGGATGTGATGTGGTGTGGGTGGAGTGTTGAGAGACGTGGGTGTGGAGTGTGAAGAAAAGGTGTGTGTGGGTGGGTGTTGAGGATGTGGGTGTGGGTGGTGGAGTGTGAGGGACGTGTGCGGGTGTGGAGTGTAGTGTTGGAGGGAGTTGTGTGTGGGCGGGTGGAGTGTGACGGACAGTGTGTGGGTAGTAGATGTTGAGAGCAGGTGTGTGTGTGGACGTGTACGTGAAGGAAATGTGTTGGGTAGCGTGTTGGCGAAGACATGTGTGTGGGTTTGTGGGTGTGAAGGACGTTGTGTTTGTGGGGCGTGGAGTTGGAGCTGTGAAGGACATGGGTGTGGGTTAGAGTTTTGAGAGACATCGTGGGTGGGCGTGGAGTGTGAAGGGAAGTGTGTGGGTGGAGTGTTGAGGGACAGTGGGTGGGCGTGGGTGGAAGGACGGTGTGGGTGGAGTGTGAGGACGTGTGTGTGGAGTGGAGTGTGAAGGACATGTGTGAAGGACAGGTGTGTGGGTGTGGAGTGTGAAGGACATGTGTGTGTTGGTGGAGTGTTGAGGGACGTGTGTGTGGGCGTGGAGTGTGAAGGACATGTGTAGGCATGGAATGTAAAGGACATGTGTGTGGGTAGAGTGTTGAGAGACATGTGTGTGGGTGTGGAGTGTGAAGGACATGTGTGTGGGCGTGGAGTGTGAAGGACATGTGTGTGGGTAGAGTGTTGAGAGACATGTGTGTGGGTGTGGAGTGTGAAGGACGTGTGTGGGTGGAGTGTTGAGGGACATGTGTGTGGGTAGAGTGTTGAGGGATGTGTGTGTGTGGGTGGAGTGTTGAGAGACGTGGGTGTGGAGTGTGAAGAACATGTGTGTGTGGGTGGAGTGTTGAGGGATGTGTGTGTGGTGTGGAGTGTGAGGGACGTGTGTGGGGTGGAGTGTTGAGGACGTGTGTGTGGGCGTGGAGTGGTTGAAGGACAGTGTGGGGTAGAGTGTTGAGAGACATGTGTGTTGGGTGTGTGGAGTGTGAAGGAAGTGTGTGGGCGTGGAGTGTGAAGGACATGTGTGTGGGTAGATTGTTGAGAGACATGTGTGGGGTGTGGAGGTGAAGGACGTGGGTGGGTGGAGGTTGAGTGTTTTGCGGGAACCATGGTTTGGGTAGAGTTTGAGGGATGTGTGTGTGTGGGTGAGTGTTGAGAGACATGTGTGTGGGTGTGGAGTGTGAAGCACATGTGTGTGTGGGTGGAGTGTTGAGGGATGTGTGTGTGGGTGGAGTGTTGAGGGATGTGTGTGTGTGGGTGGAGTGTTGAGAGACATGTGTGTGGGTGTGGAGTGTGAAGGACATGTGTGTGTGGGTGGAGTGTTGAGGGATGTGTGTGTGGGTGGAGTGTTGAGGGATGTGTGTGTGTGGGTGGAGTGTTGAGAGACATGTGTGTGGGTGTGGAGTGTGAAGGACATGTGTGTGTGGGTAGAGTGTTGAGGGATGTGTGTGGGTGTGGAGTGTGAAGGACATGTGTGTGTGGGTAGAGTGTTGAGGGATGTGTGTGTGGGTGGAGTGTTGAGGGATGTGTGTGTGAGTGGAGTGTAAGGGACATGCTAATGGCTAATGCGATGTCCTGTGTAGCTTCATAAGAAATTGTATTCTACTTTGACAAGCTTGCCATTGGAGTGTACCCTAGTTTAGCTATAATTACTGTGCACTATGAGTAAACTTGGGCTGCACTTGTTGTACGTATTTATAATAGAATTTTGCTATGCTCATGTGGACAGTTAGGTAAAGGATCATTACATTTGCAAGTAAAATGATACATAATTATATTGATGTCACCAATACCTGGTAGTTCAGCATGTTATATATAATACATGTGTATTGGTAGAGTGTGAAATACTGTATGGGTGGGAGAGTGGCGTATGTGTGAGAAGTATGTAGTGTGTGGTTGGAAAGTGTGAACTGTTTAAAAACCTTGTTTTAGCGGTGTATCATGTGGTGGCATTGTATAACTGAGTAGGTAGCCATGTCTGAGGCTTGTATGGTACATGTGTATGGGTGGAGTGTGAGATTTATGTGGGTGATTAGAGGTGAGAGTGTGTGTCAGGGATGGGTTCAAGCATTTATTACAGTGCTTGAAGCTTAAGTACAAGCACTTTAAATTCTGCATAAGCATTAAGCACTTTTTAAAGCATTGTGTTAAAGTACACAGCCAAGTACTTTCAAAGTGCTTTCAAGCACAATCTCAAGCATGTTGCGTACTCTATTACAAACTACAGCAACATAATTTTTTAATTAATAAAAATATTCAAGAGTTTTATAATTAATGAAATGCTAGTATTTGTTACATCATGAATGGGTGGAGTTTGAATTAGGGATACATGTATCGGTGGAGTATGGGGCACTGTATTCTGTCCAGATGAATGATGCATAGGAAGTGTTATACTACAAATAGAGGTTGTACAGAAAATGGGACTTGCACATTGGATAGGTTTTGGTTAAAAACAAAAAAAAACAAAAAAAAAAACAAAAAGAAAAAGAAAGGAAAAGAAAATTGGGGCAAAAGTGCTTTTCTATATTGCAAGAATCTGTCCTCAGTTTTCTAGTGCATCCAATTTAGACTTTTGCTTAATCCTCATGAGTTAATTTGAGTTGATTATGAGATACCTTAATGGCATCCATGAGTGCATTGATCATTTACTGCATTTATGGTCACACCAACTCAACTTCAACAGACTATAGTGTGGATGTGTGGGAGTGAGAGTAATGTATGTGGGTGAAGTGAGAGACAGGTGTAGGTGGAGTAAGAAACATGTGCGTTGGATTGTGGGGCATGTGTGGGTGGAGTATGAGCTGTGTGTGTAAGGTGGAGTGTGAGATACTAGTGTGGGTGGAGTATAAGGAGTGAGGGTGTGGTAGATAGTCTGTGGGTTGAATGTATTCTACCCTGTGGGGCCTTCCCGCCTTTTAAGTAGCTCAAGCTTTTATTTATCGCCTGCTTCATAAGTACTAGTAAAGGGTCCTCAAAGGTGTTAGTGCAGCTACATTATGGGTGTACAATTGAACAACCAGTAAGGAGTCATTATAAGATAAAGTGTATTGATTGTGAGATTGTGTATTGCTGATTGGTAAGGCATCATCCACAATGGCAATACTTAAATAGTGCAGCAGTGTATTGATTGTTGATAAGGAGTAAATATTGTGTATTGCTGATTGGTAAGGAGTCATTAACAATGCCAATACTTATTGTGACTGGTTTTGGGAAAATTAGCCTAAACGCGGCAAAATTCACCTTATGGGTCAATTAAAAAAAAAAATTTTTTATGATGGAAATAGATATATAACTGTTAGCTCTAGCTTATGATGCAGCTGTAAGCTCTGGCGAGTTCTAGTTCCTGCTACGAGGCTAGGTAAACTTACAAATTAAGCCTTGTGTACGGGGTGTCACCAAGAAATATTTTGGTGGGCTGTTCATTTGCCAGGGATTCATTTGGGAGGAGGATGCTCATCTCCCGTTGAAGCTATTTTACCCTCTTGAAATATTCTTAAAATTTCATAAGCAAAAAGCAAAGTTTAAAGGTAAGGTGAAGGCAAAGCTTGAATCATCTCTAATTGTTTGTCTTGGCAATTGAAGCCCATCTCCTTTCTCATCTTAGTTTTACAGGTATGAACGTTGTGACCCTCTTGGGATCTCAACCTTATCCCCTCTTAAATTGATTCCTAAATTAACTCCCTGTTCACCGCGGGAAAAGTAGCTGTATCTAACTAGTTCACTTATTTGTCTGCATAATCTGCGTACTCACGCCATTCTTGCCATACAACTTGAGCATAGTTTCTTGAAGGGGCTTAAACGAAGCCCAGTTAACTCCTAGCAAGCCGGCAACAGCTGGATTTGTTTATAGTGTCGTGTGGAGACACGCGGTAATAGTATACAGAACATAAGACATCCCCCCTAGCCTTAGCAACTCTTTCATGCGGCGCTTTCTCTAAATCAGCAATAATAAATTGAGCAGCAATATTGAATTGTTGAAGTGTGTAGGGCGAAGACGGCTTGTGCTACAACTTCCAGATTGAAAAACGGCATCCCAAATCCCTGTGCAACCCACTGGTAGGAAAGAAATGAAAAACTTTAGATGCTGTGTCCGATTTTCCCAAATAATGCAGCAGTGTAATGCTGACGGGCAAGGAGTCATCAACAATGCCTATACTTAAATAGTGCAGCAGTGTATTGATGATGGGTAAGGAGTCATCAATAAATTGTGCAGCAGTGTATTGCTGATGGGTAAGGAGTCATCAGCCAAGATTCCTATGGACAGTCACATTTAGTGGCTGTTCAATTGAACACATATAGTTATAGCAATACACTGCACTATCTTTACTAGCAGTCATATCATACCACAATACACATCTGAATTATATTGGACGCAATGCAAAGAGCAAAAAATTGTTACCTATTTAATGGTAAAATGTTAAGTCCTTTAAAAAAAAAGTATTAAAGTGAAAGAGTACCTGTCAAACTTGTGAAGAACTTGCTCATCCCAAAGCAATGTGTATGATGTATTACTGAAGTATTACAGCAATATACTGCTACACTATATTTAGGCATTTTATTGTACAGCAATATGCATGCTGTACTACCTATGTATTGGCGTTTTGATGACCTGCACTTTAATACCATTTGTGACTGTCTACGTGAAAACTGGGCATAAAATGAAAAATTTTGATACTTTTTAAGAAACAAAATGGCACATAAGAAAGGGAGAAAAGGGAATACAAGGAATTGAAGCTAAGAAGGAAACAAGGATGAAAATATCATATTTTAGTTGTATAGCTCTCCTATAGAGGTGATATTTTCTGTGAATTCATGTTTTATCTATTGGGGGGGGGGGGGGGGTTTGGAGTACAATAAAGCTTATGGGTGAAGTATTACACTTGTGTTCAAGTAGAGAGTATATGGCAGATGTCTTGTAATCTTGTGAATATGTACACGATGGTAGGTTGAGGTTCCTTTGTGTTTCATAATGTCACAGAGGCTTTCATTGGCTGCTAGGCTTGTGATCCACATTAGTTGCGACTTGAACCATGTTTGTTGCTAGACTTGTGATCTGTGCCAATATGGGAAAGGGTTTTTAAAGAATATAAGATAGAATTAACCACCTTTATTCCTGACATGTAATGTGGTACAGTTAAGTAGGTCACTCACCAGTACTATCTCATCCACAAATGGTGAGCTTAAATAATTTACGTGATTTAAAGTGATAAATAATGAAAATGTGAATTGCATGTTGTGAATTCTATGGCTCTCGAATGCCTCCATACCTGAATCTGGGGCATGCCAGTTGTGGGAGTATTGTATCAAAATATAACTTCCTCAATTTTGCAATATTAATAACTTCCCCCGTCAAACTTGGTTCGGATATTGATTCAGCTAGATATGTTGTGACATTACCAATAAGTTTCTCTGCCTTCCCTATCAATCTGTTCAGTTGTACCTGAATGTCGTGGTAAAGTCGAGGATCGATATTGGTTGGTGTAAGTCCACCCCGTTGTACATCTTCTGTTGCAGGATCATCTGCAAGTGTCTCAGCCCACAATTGTTCCTGATCAGAGACAGCACCTGAATAAAACATATCAGCGAATATCACTGGTTTTTAATTACTACTAGTATTTATTATTATTATTATTATTATTATTATTATTAATATTATTATTAATATTATTATTATTATTATTATTATTATTATTATTATTATTATTATTATTATTATTGTTGTTGTTGTTGTTATTATTATTACTATTTCTGTTATGGTTTTTGTTAATGTTGATATTGTAGCTTAGCTCTGCCCGCAGAGTTCAAATAAGTTGTTCAGATTCAGGTATAATAAGTTCGAGAGATTAGACGACACACGCACATATAAGCACACGGAATGATGACAAAGTCAGTGGTTGACCGTAATTACCATGAATCTCATTACGTACAACGCAATGAGACTTTGGTAAAGGGTCGTGGGATGGATTAGAACGCAACAAGACAGGTACAGATACAGCTAAACAGATAACATTAGAAGTAGAATGACTAAGGTATGCACAACAGATAAACAAATGAAACATATATAGTGTATGATAATGTTCAGTTCTTCCAAGTAGATCAGCCGGGCGCCTCAGGTAGATTCCTGGTCGGTGCGAAGGCCCGAACAGTTTTACTGATGGTGATGTTTTAGCTATTATTATTATTATTATTATTTAGTCTTTTGTTTTTAATTGCGTTTACCTATGATGCCAATGTGTCTAAATCTTCATTATCAGGATCAGCTTCATCCCTGATCTCAGGTGCATTCATTGAGTAGGATGAAGATGATGGCATAGAGTGTTTTTCCCGCGCAGTCTTGCAGAAATCGGTACTGCAGTGTTGGTACATACCAAAACAATGTCGTGGTCCACTCTGCAGATTATGCTTGAGTGCAGCCAATGCCGTCCTTACATCACTTTCTTGGCTTCTCATCCTGATCGCAGCTCTAGCTGATGACACTAGCCTCTTCTGTATCTTCAGAGTCAGTCTTCCACTTCCTTTGTAGGAGGGGTTATCCTGGACGAGTCTCTCCAGTGCACCTCTGTAGCACTTGCATGCATGGTTGGCACACTCCAGTTTCTTGATGGCATGACCCCATCCAGGAACATTCTGGAGGAGAGTAGGGTACACTGAGCTGTCGCCATCACCAATAAACTTCACGTATAGAACTCCATGTGCTCGCTCAGCCTCCAAAACCCCTCCAAAAGGATGTCAGTTAGCATTATAAGAATACTTGTTGCACTCTTGTTCCAGCCACCATCCACTACCACTGTTATAGCAGGAACCCCTCATGGTATTCTCCGCGCTCCATCGCTAGCTGTCTTTCCTCTCGCCCTGCTTCAGCCATTGACTGCAGTAGCTCCTGCTTCCACATCTCTCTAATCACCCTATCTGTGTCTATGAAACTATTCCTCGTCATGACAGGTACTCCCATGATGCTCATGGTTTCCTCTAGGGCACTGTGTCCACCACTAGTGGACATCTGCCCCCATACTGCAGCCACATTAGTCTCCCATCTGCATTAAATGTACATAAATCACTAGCAACCACTGAGGAACAGGCCATTCAGTGGATAATTAATTAAGTAATTATAATTAATCAAGTTGTAGAAGGATGAAGAGAAGAGCTGAAACAGAGAAGGAATAGAAAAGCTAAGAACAGAAGTACTAAATCATGTGGAAAAACAGAGTTTGAGGAAACAGTATCAAGAGAAGTACAGGACAACTGAAATTTCAGTACACTAAATGCCACAGTATAGAATGAAGTTGCAATAATAATGATAGTAATAATAATAATAATAAATGTAATACAATTAAATACTTTAATAATAATGATAATAATAAGAATAATAATTACCAATAAAATAATGAATTAATAATAATAAATATATAGCAGCATTTGTCAGAGTTACTTTTTCTTTTTTATATTACGTGTTGTACCCTTTGGGGCCTTTCACTTTCTGAGAAGCCTCCAATGTAGCAGTGTGCTGACAAGTGGAACACTCCCCTGTAAAGACTGACGCCAGACCATTCCTGCTCTCACTACATAGCATAATGGAACCTTAGCATGCTTGGCCACCTTGTCAGTGTACTCTTTTACTTTCTCCACATTTTCTATTCTGCTCCCCTGTCCAAATGAAGAATTATCTTCACTGCTGCTTAACTGCTGGTCTCTCTTCTTAGCAAGCACTCTCTTAGTGGGAAGCTTCTTTTTAAATATACTCTCCTGCTGTTATGAGTGCAGTACTTCTTATTCTTTTTATTCTTTTTGTTTCCCATTTTCTGGTAAGCCAATCATCACTTCAACCGCGTGGCTTCACCCTTAGATGCGTGGGCGATTGATCTCCTGGGTTGCGGCACATTTCCCGGTTTTACCCGCGTGGTCAATCGCGGGAAAAATACTAAAGCGATTTTGTCCACTTCTACGCGAAGCAAGTGCAAAATCTCTTCGGAGGGCCCTCCAGTAAGTATTTGTCTACTTGGTAAAGCATTACTTTAAGCTTGGCCTGATGCCGTAGACCATATTGTCCGACACAGACACTCAAGTCTTTGTAGCAATGTTTTCACCCCATTAATGAACTAAACTCATGGATCATCAATTCATGTTATTATTTTTGTAGTAAACTTCTATTGTTGTGAATTACAGCTCAAAAAAATGATATGAATGATACAAAAATTCGTACTTTAAAAATGAATGAACATTCATGAGGTGACCCTATACCAGAACCACATGCAGAAAAAAATAAATTTTACAATGCTACATGAAAGTCTTGATTAAAAGAACAACAACAACAAAAGACAGCAATCACAACTACTATTACTCTTTGGGGCTATTGCTTTATTGAATGGCAGAAATTTGCAATGTTTTGAGTGCAGTTTTCTTGTCTCGTCCTCCGATGACTAGAATCCTTTCTGACGTCATGATACAAGTACAGTCAGATACTGCATGTGGCAGTTGTCTAGTTAGGACCCAGGTATTGGTCTCGGGGACATAGCGCTGAATGCTAGACACTGGATTCTCATCCCAGCCACCAACAGCCAGTAGAGATCCTCCAATATTCAGTGGGCAGGACCAGGTACAGTGGAGAGACAGCAATGGCCTCCATATTGTAGTGCTGTGTAATGCAGAAGGTGAAACAAGAGTCTCCAAAGATACAGCAAACACATAAGGCAGACCATATCCCTTGTCATCCCCTCCTCCCATGAGGTACCAGGTATCTCCTATAGTACAGGACTTCATACTCTCCCATGGTGTGGGTAGAGATGGTCCAGTAGACCACTGTTTGTTGCCAACATCAAGTATCTCTACAACACATAAACTGCTACCATGGTAACCACCAGCCACCACCAGCCAATTATTGTAAAAACTAGCTGAAGGATAATAACGAGGTGTGGGCATCGGAGGGAAGGGGTGTGTCCATTTTTGTTTTTAGACTGCCACTGCCCTATCTCATTGCTGTCAGCAGACTGGACTGCATATTGTAGAGCATTACTGAGTACTTGTTCTCATTTGTGATGTTATATCCTCCACCGACATAAACCATACTATCAATCTCAACACATTGGATATATGCACCCAGAGACACTGGCATGTCCGGGCCACGCCTCCAGTCTTGTGGTATCACCTGACTGCCTCTCTATTAAAATGTGCCACATATAAAGTTACAGGTAAATTTATGTTGGGTGTGCCACGAATTTTGAAAATTCTAATTCTAGTGGTATTATAAAAATGCAACAACAAAAAAACCTAAAATCAAGTGATGATGTTCTGGTATGAAGTGGTGTGCTGCTCAGAAAAAATACTGTACAACAACAAATTAGCTCTTCTAAAAATGCTTGTGTATTCAATTATTCATAGTTGCCAACTGTCCCGAAAGCTCCGGGACAGTCCCGGATTTATCACTTAGTCACTGTCCAGCAACGGAATTGTACTCTTTCTATTGTTTGTCCCGGAAATGATAAACTTTGTATCTGTTTACTATGCATGATCTGCCAAACTACCGAATGCTTCCACTGTTCTAAAGTTTGGAGTGTTTACTTGATTCTAGAATTGTTTTTTGTTTATTTGTTTTTTTATGAATAGCTATATCGATTCAATCTGAAGAAGTGACCGCATGGACTTCGGCGACCACTTAGCTATACCCATTGTCATGGGCTGCAGAAAATCACATTAATATAATCATTCTATCATGCATTGCTTCTTCGTAATTGTTGAGATTTTGGGTGTGGTTTAGGGTGTGGTCTGGGGTTTGGCTTAATGTCCCGGAACTATGATTAGAAAACTTACTATGATTATTGTTATCATGATCATGTTATTATTTTATTGTTAATATTTTTAAATTTATTATTTTTTTAATTTTATTATTATTATTATTATTATTTATTTTTATTATTATTAATATAAACATTTTCTCGTCTAACAGCCAATATTGTTAATTAAAACTTAACTTGACATTTCGACTTCTTGCCGAAGTCCTCTTTAATTGACCCCTGAAGGAAACATCGGATTAAGTTTCATTAACATTATTGGCTGTTAGAACAAGAAAATTTGCTATTATTATAATTGTTTCAACCAAGAATGACTGAATCATTATTAATATTATTATTATTATTATTATTATTATTATTGTTATTATTATTAATGTTATTATTATTATTATTATTATTATTATTATTAGTTCTCAGTTTTGCTGCTCAAATCAACGGACAAGTATCTCACGAGTTTGCCCTCAATGGAAACCCGTCAGACCCGTATTGTGCTGGAATACCGGGTGTGGTCGCTGCCTATCACAATGCCATCAGATCTGTGGAACTCTATGAACCCACGAACTTTGCCCCCATCATCAACCATGTGGCCAGGTTTGTAGCAGAGGGCAAGAAGAACGTGGAAGTTCAGGTTTGTATGCGGCCATCACACAACTAGTGTAATGTCTGTCTGAACACTGATACAGGTCTTATATATTCTCACAGCAATATTTCATTCTGCTCATTCTCACTGACGTATATTCCTGTAGCAATATTTCATTCTGCTCATGCTTACTGATGGCGCTATATCAGACATGGCGGACACTAAGAGAGCCATCATTGCTGCCTCTCGTCTCCCCATGTCTATCATCATAGTGGGTGTGGGAGGTGCTAACTTCTCCGCCATGGATGAGCTAGACTCAGATGATGCAATGTGAGATATAATATTGTGAGGAAGAAATGTGCTCCATTTGTATAAATGAACTTTTACTCTTTATGTGCAGGTTGAGTAGCGGGTCAGAGCGTGCTGATAGAGACATCGTCCAGTTCGTACCTTACCGTAACTTTTCACATGTAAATAAAGTGTAGTGATACAATAGGATGGTATAGTTAGTGATACAGTAGGATGGTCTAGTTAGTGATACAGTAGGATGGTCTAGTTAGTGATACAGTAGGATGGTTTAGTTAGTGATACAGTAGAATGGTCTAGTAATACAGTAGGATAGTCTAGTTAGTGATACAGTTGGATGGTCTAGTTAGTGATACAGTAGGATGGTCTAGTTAGTGATACAGTAGGATGGTCTAGTTAGTGATACAGTAGGATAGTCTAGTTAGTGATACAGTAGGATGGTCTAGTTAGTGGTACAGTAGGATGGTCTAGTTAGTGATACAGTAGGATGGTCTAGTGATACAGTAGGATGGTCTAGTTAGTGATACAGTAGGATGGTCTAGTTAGTGATGCAGTAGGATGGTCTAGTTAGTGATACAGTAGGATGGTCTAGTTAGTGATACAGTATGGTCTAGTTAGTGGTACAGTAGGATGGTCTAGTTAGTGATACAGTAGGATGGTCTAGTTAGTGATGCAGTAGGATGGTCTAGTTAGTGGTACAGTAGGATGGTCTAGTTAGTGGTACAGTAGGATGGTCTAGTTAGTGATACAGTAGGATGATCTAGTTAGTGATACAGTAGGATGGTTTAGTTAGTGATACAGTAGGATGATCTAGTTAGTGATACAGTAGGATGGTTTAGTTAGTGATACAGTAGGATGGTCTAGTGATACAGTAGGATGGTCTAGTTAGTGATACAGTAGGATGGTCTAGTTAGTGATACAGTAGGATGGTCTAGTTAGTGATACAGTAGGATGGTCTAGTTAGTGATACAGTAGGTAGTGATCAGTAGTGATGGTCTAGTTAGTGATACTACAGTATATGGTATTAGTGATTAGGATGGTCTAGTTAGTGATACAGTAGGATGGTCTAGTTGATACAGTAGGATAGTTGTGAGAGTAGGATGGTCTAGTTAGTGATATAGTAGGATGGTCTAGTTAGTGATAAGAGGTGGTCTAGTCTAGTGATACAGTAGGGATGGTCTATTAGTGATACAGTAGGAGTTAGTGATACTAGTTAGTGATACAGTAGGATGGCTAGTTAGTGATAGTAGGATGGTCTAGTTAGTGATACAGTAGGATGGTCTAGTTAGTGATACAGTAGGATGGTCTAGTAGTGATACAGTACAGTAGGATGGTCTACAGTGAGTAGAGTGATCAGTAGGATGGTCTAGTTAGTGATACAGTAGGATGGTCTAGTTAGTGATACAGTATGGTCAGTAGGATGGTCTAGTTAGTGATACAGTATGGTCTAGTTAGTAGTGGATGGTCTAGTTAGTGATACAGATATGGTCAGTACAGTGATGGTCTAGTTAGTGATACAGTAGGAGGATAGGTACAGTAGGATGGTCTAGTTGATACAGTAGGATGGTCTAGTTAGTGATACAGTTAGGATGGTCTAGTTAGTGATACAGTAGGATGGTCTAGTTAGTGATACAGTAGGATGGTCTAGTTAGTGATACAGTAGGATGGTCTAGTTAGTGATACAGTAGGATGGTCTAGTTAGTGATACAGTAGGATGGTCTAGTTAGTGATACAGTAGGATGGTCTAGTTAGTGATACAGTTGGATGGTCTAGTGATACAGTAGGATGGTCTAGTTAGTGATACAGTGGGATGGTCTAGTGATGCAGTAGGATGGCCTAGTTAGTGATACAGTAGGATGGTCTAGTGATACAGTAGGATGGTCTAGTTAGTAATATAGTGGGATGGTCTAGTGATGCAGTAGGGTGGCCTAGTTAGTGATACAGTAGGATGGTCTAGTTAGTGATACAGTAGGATGGTCTAGTTAGTGATACAGTAGGATGGTCTAGTTAGTGATACAGTAGGATAACCTAGTTAGTGATACAGTAGGATGGTCTAGTTAGTGATACAGTAGGATGGTCTAGTTAGTGATACAGTAGGATGGTCTAGTTAGTGATACAGTAGGATGGTCTAGTTAGTTAGTGATGTGTTTTTGTTGTATTTATTTCCAGGCTACTCCTCAGACTCTAGCTAGCGCTGTGTTGGCTGAAGTTCCGAGTCAACTGACTGACTATATGAGAAACAATAACATAGTTCCTCGTAGACTTTGAACTCTGATGTAGCTGTAAACGTTTTAAGTTGTATCAAAAGATTTTTATGTCATTTTGTAAGTTTTTAAATAACAATTTTTTTTATTAAGATTAGAAGTGTTAATAGATATGTTGTTAGAACTTGAAAAAGATGAGGTGCTTGAGCAGTAAATAATTCAGAGGAATAGATCGCGATCTCTGGCTTTATCTAGCTGGAATGTTCCAGGTATTTTTACGCTATTTCTTTTAAGTTTATTATCTTAAAGCAACACTTTTTCCGATTATTTCAAATGGTTTTTTAAAGAGAAGCTCCTGCCAATGCAAGTTCAACTTTGCAGGAGATTCACCTGTTGTGGGATGAGGTGTGGATCTGCAGGTCAGCAAAGAGTTTTCAATTCTGAGGTTTAATGATAAATTGTCACTCACTGGCCGGCAAGGCTACTTTAAATGACCTTACAAACTTTCAGCCAATCCTTCTTGATCTTGCTAAACCCAGACTGATGTTTATTTCCTCCCACTTGAAATTCTCTCATTTTTTTTCCTTGTCATCTTGAGGGTTTTTTTTTTTGACTAGCTTGTCTATTGTCACCTTGTGTTACACTCATAGTCTAATTAACATCCTCCAAACAAAGTAAGAAAAGAAAATAGCAAGATAGAGCCATAATTGAGGTTTTAATAACTTTAATTTCCAATTTTATTTTTTTATTTCTTCCAATTTGAAATAACTGTGATGCTAAATTCCCTGCATTAGTTATCTTTCTTTCCTGCATTTAGCGATGTTGAAAGCAATTTCAAATCTGGACCTAGATCTATTGTAGAAGTTGTATTGCAAAGGTTAGCTCCATATTCATAAAGTGTGGCAGTTCAACATTTTCTATTTATATATCTACTGAACTGGGGTATATTTTGAGAACTAACAATGTCAAAAAGATCATTTGCTTCTCCCACTATCATCAGACAGCGTTATGTCTATCATCTCTCAAATAGCAGGATGCAGGAAAATATTGATCAAAAGATTTAGTGGAGGAGGAAGAAGTTTATATGCTATTTACTAGTAATCATGTACCAGAGAGGAACCTTTTTCCATGAGTTTTTGTCAGTAAAGCAAGTGACGGTAGCCACAGAGAAAGACACATCCTTCAAGTACCATGTGACAATCGCAAACCACGTTTAGTTGATGTGGACAAGTGGTACTGACACTTGTGGTTTTTATCACTTATGAGAAGTATAGTATGTGATTGTTGTATTGAATACTAAAACTCTGAATGGTCTGTCACTTGCCTGTGTTCTCTAGCTACCATTTCACTAATGCTACAACAGAAACTTTGTGATTACACCACCTACAAATGCTACACTGAAGAAATGCTATTCCATAATGCCCTACTCTCTCTGGGCTTTCCAGCTACAGGAATTGACTGGTTAAAGTTGCTTTTCTTCTAACTGGCTTTAGGGAAGTCTCACTGCTCTGTACCTTTTGCCTCCTTATGTTGCTATAGCTTGTGGTCCACTGACATGTTCAGATCACCTGTTCAAGATAAGTCTACTAGCTATACATTTATCTGATTTGTCCACAAACTAAACTGTCATTGTAGCTTCCATGCCTTATTATAATATTCAGGGTATAATTCTTCTCGCTCCCACGCAGGCGCAATAAGAAATAACTGTGAATTTTGAAGGCTGAAACTGTGCGAGTGTATTTTGGGTGTGGTCCAGTGAGGAAAAAGAGAGTGACTGCCACACCCGGAGCGACTACAAAACTACAGGTGCTAAGGGACCCCATTGTTGAAGTTGGAGTTACAGCATTTTTTGCAGGTTAGCAAGTTATGGCGGAAAGTCAGCCTCAAGCCGCTCTTACCGAGGTGAGTACTTATCTACTTTCAGTGTGAAGCTTAGCTCTAGCAGATGTCTAGATTTGGTGTTTGTTTTTTAGGAAATTACTAGCTAGATCCAGTGTTGTTTTTTCTAGCAGCTTACTAGATCCATTTTTCTAGCTAAATAGCTAGAGTTCCAGTGTTTAAATTCTTAGCTGATTACTAGATCTGGTGTTTGACTTGAATCAGTGAAAGGAAAGTCGACTAAACCACAAGTTGTTTTATAGTCTGACTAAAAGAGTTTGAGCAAGGATTGGGTTTTTTCTATTGAGTTTTGTGCATATTTTGTTTTACTCCTCCCCCCCGCACGCACACACTCACACACATGCACACGCACACGCACACACCAAAGAGTGACAGAATAGTGTTGGCATTGACTCTAGTACAGACTTTATAAGGGTAAGGTATGTTAGTGTTATTCCATGGTATGCATAAGTTAGTTATTGTTAGCCTCCATTTTACCTGGATTATGAACTAACAACAGACGCTTCAATTAATGTATGTAGAAAGTGTGTTTCTCCTTATGAGCATGCTCAGAAATGACTTTCCCTCTTTTTTTTTTAACTTCAAATTGCTGGTGCCTTATTTTGAGCATGCTCAGACATAACTTTCCCTCTCCCTTTTTAAGTTCCTGATGCCTGTTTTTGTTTTTGAGCATGCTCAGAAATGACTTTCTCTCTCTTTTTCTTTCAAGTTGCTGGTGCCTTTTTTGTTTTGGAGCATGCTCAGATATGACTTTCCCTCTCTTTTTGTTGCAGTTGGTAGTGTGTTTTTGTGAGAGGATACTCAGACATGAGTTTCCCTCTCTTTGTCTCTATAGTTGGTAGTTGTTTTACTCTCGCTATCATTGAGTCTAGTTTGTTCCAGAAATATAGTAAGTTGTGTGTTTATAACACACAAACACTACATACTCTTTTGTAATATTGTTATGTTATGGTTGTTTTTTATTGTTGTGTATTTTATTGTTTGTTTATTGTTTTGTTTGTCTTTTCTTACTATGTGTAAAGCATTTGTATGTTTGTGTCCTTTTATAAATAAATTTGATTTTTCTTTCATTGAATGTATGTTTGTGTGTGTATTAGTAGTTTATATGGCACAGTAGCCATCTTAAAAAGCTTCTAAAATGTGTCGCGTAGAACTGAAGTAAACAGCCTTTTTTCAACATTTTGTTACTGTTTTCTATTTATTTCAGTACTGCTAACATAAAATGCTAATAAAAATAGCCGAGCTATTCTGTGTATTTAGTGCTAAAAGTTAGAAATTCTTCCAGTGCTATATCAGTAAGCTGAGACCTTGTACTGCCTATTAAACACTATGGAGGTCGTCCAAAAAGATTTGTTGGAAAAAAAACTGACTCTTTTAATAAACAGGCTGGCTAAAGTTACAACAGACACAACACTCTAACCAGGTCCTCATTTTGTAGGTCTTCTTCAAGTTTAATCTCTAGCTGTAAAAATATCTAAACCAGCAATGGTGCTGACTCCTAGAAAGTATTGGTAGCGTAGGACAGCCGTACCACAATTCTGCAAGAATCTATTTTTAAATGCAAAAGCAAAATCTCTTGAATGTGTAAATACAATTTTGGAAAACAATTTCTATATTTCTAGAAGTGAGGCATAAGATAAATAGGAAAGATTAAGAACAACAACTTTAAAACATAGTTTAACAGAAGTATAACCGTATTTTATGAATAAAACAAAAAACAAAATAACAACAACAACTTTAACCCTTTCACCGTCGGATTTATTTAGACATTTTGAAAAAAAATATATAAAATCAGGACTATAAAATGGTCCATAGCAACCATAGAAAAAAATTGTCTTTATAAAATATACATTACAGAAAAAATGTTTATGTTGCCTAGCAACCAATGTGTGGTAATTACCACTTGTAAACCACAACATGAATATAATTATCTTGTAAACCACAACAATGAATAACGTTATTTTGAACTCCAGACTGGTTCAAGCCAGTCCATCGATTATTTTACTGTACAGCTACGTACTTCATGTGACAAAACTAATCAACTAAAATTTCATATTTATCCTGGGCTCAATTTCATGAATATTATTTAGATAATTCCAGTATAAAAAAATGTATTAGACCTATCTTTCTAATCATTATTCTTCAAACAGGTTATTATTTCTATAATAGACCAGTAATCAGTAATGTTGATGTGAATTTGAGATGATATGTGTTTATAAAATATAGAGCATGAATAACCATGAAGTACAAAAAATGAATAACTGAAAATTGTGCATAAACTATCAAATATTGTGCATGAGTCATTACAAAATATATATTTCAAAAATATGGGCAGTTAGTTTCATGAAGTGAAGTCTACAAGGGTGTGATACTTTTGAAACAGCTTCTTTCAGATGATACACATAAATGCACTTTGCAGTACTCACATTGAACACGAGACTCATGGTGATTCCCAACAGCAGTAAGCTTATTTTTTCTTATGATAACTGACAGCACAATTCCCCTTTCTATCTGCATGCTTAGGCCAGTGACCTAAATTTACATTCAGTCTATTAGCTGAAGATGCTATACAGATCGTGGACGACCAGCACTACGACATCTTGTATAGAGAAGCTACCAATGAGCTGTTTTGCTAGCTCAGTAGTACTGCTACTACTCCTGCCTGAATTGATTGTTCTTCCACGCCCCTTTCTACTACTAAGCCTTGTACTAACACACCTCCTTCCCCTTATTCCTCTTCCTCCCCTGCTAGGCCTTGCTCTTACTGTTACTCGCCTACCTCTCCCTCTCCCTCCTCGTACATGCCACCTACTTCCACTAACACACTGTTGAGAAATGTCTGATTCTGCTCCAGACCCTTGAGAAGTGACATCCATAGTAGATGAAGGACTGAAGTCTTCCATGGATGATGGAAGATGGAAACTCCCTTGACTTGCTTGAGCATCCATGTCAATTGACTCCGTCTGTAAAGTTACAATAGATTCCCGTTCAATGTATTCTTGTGCATTCTCTCTTTCTCTCTCCCTATATATATTTTTTATTGATTATTATATTGACTTGCAACCAGCTATTTTGCATGTTACTTACTATAACACCTAAAAAGTATTGTTTGACTATATTTTATATAGCTACTACATCTATTTTACTTACTCTACATTTACCTGAAACATCCAAGTTGGCTCCAGTAGTGCTACTAGGCTGAACTTCCACTCCACTACTCAGAGTTGCTAGCTCAACTGTGTCCAAATGCTGCTGCCCAGCACAAGAAAATATTCCTTCACCCTCCTCGTCGCTAGTTTCATTCTCAGAAAGACCGAAATCGTCGTCGAATAAGCGCTGAATAACTTAGTCGGCATCCATTCTATCTCCTGCGGTCAACGCGTGCGGTCAATTTCAAAATTCAAATTTACTTTTCCCGTTTTCTCCTAGTTACCGACAACACATAATTCGCCTATTTAGAGCGTTGTTAAAGCTTTTCATTCTGCGTACTTTGAGACCAAATTTAGGATCGGATCGCGAGCGGTTGAATTTTTATTGGTAAAAGCGCCATATGGCGCTATTGCCGGTGAAAGGGTTAAAAAGTATTTTAACAGAAGTATCGTATTTTATGAATCGCCATACTGTTTTATGCGGTAATCCTGAGTTCTAATAAGTCAATAGCACTTACCATTCGTTCTTCAGTTAGGAGTGTCTATGTGGGCTGTATAAACACTCAGAAAGCCACACAGGAAGAATAGCTTACAATACAAACTCTAGCTTACTCAGTATGACTAGTAGTACTAAAGCCTAAAAGCTTACCAACTTTTTTCAAGAAGTCTTAGACAAGCACTAAAATAAACTCCATACAAAAACTCTGGACACGAGGTCGCCCTTTGCCGGGGAAAATCTTACAATACCCATTTAAACACGATTTTCTCTTCAGTTTAATTTTGTTCTGAAGCTAACCGTGGCCATTTTTTACTTTAGCTTCCACGGGTATCGTCATAGAAACAGCGACTTGCTTTCTCCAATTCAGCTGGTGCTATTAGTACGGTAGATCGCCATAACTAAAACCCTTTTTTATCAATGAAGCTTTAGCTCAAATCAGCCGAAATTTTAACCTTCAGTAGTTTGCTAGTAATGTTGCAGAAAACACCAGAAACATATTTTTGATAATTATTAGGTAAATTGACTTTACTGTGTGTTTACGCAATTTTAATTGATTGTCATAATGGTCGATTTTCTCATAGCTGGTAACATATGATGTTAGTGTTTTATGTTTGTGTGTTTGTATGTTGTATTTAGTCAACATTGTGTATAATTAGTATGTACGTGTGTTTGTTTACATTATTTATTGTTGTATTGTTTTTATTTCCAGTTGTATTAATTATGAAGTGTTTATATAGCACGTGCAATGCTTGTATAAGAAAAGATTGTTTGTGTGTTAGCATATTTCGTACATTGGTGCATGTAATGTCTGGTATAAATTTGTTTGTGTGTTAGTTTTAAAGTCTTGCATTAAAACAATTAGTGTAATGTTTGTTTGTTTGTCATTATTTTCTTTATTATTTATATATTTTGTTTATTTGTATTTAGAGAAATCTCCTTCACCCTTTAGCCTCACTTCACTGGGAACACTGCCATACATGGAGGGAGAGAGTCTGGCCTGTACAATGTGCAGTACTACAGAATAAAGTACTGCTACTAGGTTGGGATGACAGTCTTCACATCTCTACTGACCTACACTCATGGACTACTACTCGTGCACCATATAAATACTCGTCCCTAACTACCTACCAGTCTAAGTTTGTATTGGTTGGTGGACGTCATCCCTCCACTGTCAAACCCACTAACTCTCTGTGGACTAGTACTACTGGTCTAGACTGGAAGCCATCGCTACGTGCCATGCCTACTCCTCGCTACAGTGCATCATCAGTTAGTGGAGGATCACCAGAGGTCCTGGTCGTGGCTGGTGGGCGTGGCTCACATTACGAGAACTTGGATGTAGTGGAAGTTCTACTCAACGACCATTGGACGACTGCAGACTCACTTCCTTCTTCATGCAGTGACATGCGATCAACATTCCATGAAGGCAACTTCTACTTCACAGCAGGAGGATGGGACAAGGAGAAGATTCTAATTATATGCACTTTAGAGTCCCTCATAGCATCTGCTAGTAATGGCAGGACAACTCCACTAACAATATGGAGGACAGTAGACACACCTACTGACATCTTAGCTATTGCCTCGTATTTATCAAATCTAATCGGCATCGATGAATATTCTACAGTTAGCAGTTACTCCAACAGAACAGAGAAGTGGATTGAGACTACTAGTGAGGGAGATGGACCAGCTAAGAAGTGTGATGGATATATAGCTACAGCAGTATTAACAACTGGACAGTTAGTAATGGCCAACAGAAATGGAGTGTATAGAGGAACTCTGTCAGGTTAGTGTATTCAAATAGCAGCTCCCTCTAGAAGCCTCCCTGACTGAACTCTGTCAGGTTAGTGTATTCAAATAGCAGCTCCCTCTAGAAGCCTCCCTGACTGAACTCTGTCTCTAGAAGCCTCCCTGACTGAACTCTGTCAGGTTAGTGTATTCAAATAGCAGCTCCCTCTAGAAGCCTCCCTGACTGAACTCTGTCAGGTTAGTGTATTCAAATAGCAGCTCCCTCTAGAAGCCTCCCTGACTGAACTCGGTCAGGTTAGTGTATTCAAATAGCAGCTCCCTCTAGAAGCCTCCCTGACTGACCTCTGTCAGGTTAGTGTATTTATATAGCAGCTCCCTCTAGAAGCCTCCCTGGGAAACCCTCTAGCCTGCACTAATATTGGTTTATTTTCAGCAGGTCCCAGTTTATATTGTCTCTTCCAAGTAATTATTGATTATTGTTATAGTTATAGGAGTTTGTCTATTAATTTACTAGAATTTTTATATTATTATTTGGTAAAATTATGATTGAATGAATTATATTTATAAACATGTTAATTATTATAAAGGTTAGGTATTTACTAGTCTTTAAGGTGTAGCTAAACTGCAGGCGATACTGTAGCAGCTGCTTCTACTGGCAGCTGTTTTACTAGCAGCTACTTTAGCTGTCTTAGCTCTGCAAGCACTCTGCCCTTAATTGTATAAACTATGTTAAAATTATGTGGTTAGTTAGTATGTGTCTGACTATATACCAGTGGTCATCATTGTGAAAACTCTCCGCTTTAAAAGTAATACTAAATCCCATGAAAATATTTTTCTAAAGAGTTCAGGACAATTTAAGCCCCCCCCTCCCCCACCTTCCTTTTCCTACCCTCCTCCTCCACTACCATCTCCTCTTTGTTTCTCTACCTGTCTTCTCTCTATCTTCAATTCCTTTCCTCATCTCTTTCATCGTCTTTTTTTCCTCTAATGCTTTCTGCTATTGTATTTTAATGTTTGGTTATTTTGTATGTATAATGTAGTAGCACACGACAATTGGGTAAAGCTATAAAAACTCAGCCAAACACTATCACGCAAAGACTACTAACTAAAACTAAGGGAAAAAGACAAAATATCTCCAGACTTAAACACACTGACTAAGGCCTATCCACTATTCCCAGTATGCTCAAGATTCCTATCAGTACTCAGTCTCAAATACAAACAAAATGATACAGAACTAGAGAACAAAGTACAATTACAGAACATAAAACAAAACTAAATAAATGATACACAAAAGCAAGCAAAAACTATAAAAAGTATGGACAAGCTTAAGTATAACAGATAAGAAAAGGAAAGCACAAAATAGTAAAGGAAAAAATGAGGGAGTTAAAGAACTGAATAGAATGAGAGTGTTACAAGTATATATGTGAGTAGAATGGAATGGGGATTGTATAAGATAAGGGCAGGTGCATGAGAAAGGTAATGTTAGAATAGAATAATTGTTTGTGTGAATGCAGTGAAGGTACGCTAATTAGTGAATAGGTGGTCCATTAACACCTACGGCTAAATCAGTCCACAGAGCTAGCCTGTAGTTGAGGGGTGGGGCTGCTCCATATAATGATAAACAAATGATATTTATAATATTGTTTTTGTTGTTGTTGTTGTGTAGTGATATCCTATTCCCCAGACAACCAGTTCATATCCAATGTCCTGTCCAGACTAGAGGCAGTGATGGACATTGACATTGAGTCTGTCCTGGCCAACAGTCACTCTCAACTAACACAATCTACTGGAGTAGAACTACCACACCTTGACCCACAGACAGATCCTGTGGATGATTATGTAGAACAAGTTATTGTCACATGGCGTAGACTACATCATCCAACATGGCAACAACTACTGGACGTCTTACAAGATATTGGACTAGCAGAGCTGAGTCAGCAAATTGACACATTCATGAGAGGTAAAAGTAATTTTTGAAATAGTATAATAGTATTTTATGTCATGTACATTTTAATGATGTTTATGAATGCAATACTATTTTTACACTGTATAATGAAGTCTATTTAAGGTGCTGATAGATATTTTATAAATATGATTGTTAGACATCAATATTTGTATTTGTTGGATCGGTTTTATAGTCCAAAGTATGTATTTATTTGCTGTGATAGGTTACTACAAGATTGAAGATGCGTACAAGCACTTCATAGTTTCCAAGGATGTGCTGGAGCTTCTGTCTTTAAAGTTGATGTTTGTTGGTCCTCCACGACAAGGCAAGAGTACAACTCGCCGTCGAGTTAGGAAAGAGATCATAGACCTTCTGTCAGCAGGAGAGGAGGAGCAGATTCATGGCAGCACAGGCACAGTGGAGTGTTCCAATATGCTATTCCAAGGCTCGTCTGATCCAACTACAGCAGAAAGGATGGCAAACTGGACCATTGTACAGAATCTCACTGAGGAGGCATCCGTACTCTTCCACAGTCTCAAAAGTAGTTTGAAGACCAAATCCACTTCTGAGAGTACAAGTGATTCCCATGAAAATAGAGAAACCACAAAAATTGTCCGTCAGGATGGCAGTGGTTCAGAGCAGTCTGTGGAAGAATCATCACAATCTACTTTACTTGGATCTACCAAAAGTAAGCCATCAAGACAGAAGGAATTTTCTCCTGTCTCACCAACAAATGTCCAACTCTCTGATGAGGTGGCAACATCACAAGATTATTCCGAAATAGCTGCTGTATTCAAGAAAGTGTCCCAACAACCAGAGTTTGTTGAAGATTTGAGGCATTCTTTCAGAGCTTTCTTGAGGATGGAGGACACTGAAGGCCAGCCTGAGCTGATGGACATGCTACCAGAACTCACCATAGGACCTGGCCTCTACTTGCTGTTCTTTAACTACATGTTCCAATTAAATGAGGAGTATTGGGTCTTTTATCAGAGAGCTTCAGGAGAGACAAGTGCACCAGAGAAATCTGAGTTTACTCTGCAAGAGATGCTTTTGCGCACTCTGGCCAGTATATCTTGTTTCAGTTCCTCCTCCCTTCTTCAACCTCTACCAGGAACAGACAACCCAGCCATTAATGAGATACTGGAGTCCTCCAAGTCAGTAGTGTATATAGTGGGTACTCACAAAGACAAGGTTTCTGAGGAAGACATCGCTACAGTCGATTCACAGCTTCAAAAAGTGATTGGAGACACTGACTTCTACAGGAAGGGCATAGTTCAATTCTGCTCACAAGACAAGCTTGTAGTTTCTCTGGACAACATGGGAGGCGGAGTAGAAGAGATCGATCACTTGCATCAGCTACTGGAGAATGCCATGGAGAAACACTTTAAGAAGCTAAAAATTCCAGCCGTGTGGCTCCTGTTCAGCTTGTGTCTTCGCATGAGAGAAGTGAGGACAGCCAGCCTGGAGACCTGCTTGGCCTTGTCCCATGCCTTCAATATGACACCCTACGAGACCAAAGCAGCTCTGTGGTTTCTTCACCACCATGCCGGTGTTCTGATGTACTTCCCCAGTGTGCCTGGTTTGGAGGACCTGGTCATCATAGACATCCAGGTGGTGTATGACAGTATCACTGGTGTCATTCTCAAAGCCATGAGCTTTGATAGTGTAGGCCAGGCCACCACAAAGAGATTCAGGAAGACAGGTCGATTCACTATGACAGATTTGATATCAGCTACAGCTGACATTTCAGGAGATCTGATTCCACCAGAGCAACTGGTAGCTTTGCTAGCATATCTTCACATTGTAGCTGAGATTGTGTCAGTCAAATCTTCTGATACTAACTCAGTCTTAGAAGAGAAAGAATACATTATGCCTTGCGTGTTAGAAAACACTAGTGCAAAGGAACTTGACCTATTCCACAAAGAATCCTGTAGATCATGTTTGGTGGAGCCTCTCTTGATGTACTTCAGTAGTGGGTTTACTCCTATGGGACTCTTTTCTGCTTCAATGGCTTGTTTCATATCTAACAAGTCCTTCACTTTCATTAGAGAAGGTGTCAAGAAAAACATGGTGCACTTTATGTACGGATCTAAACGAATTCGTGTAGCATTCATATCTCGATGCAACTATTTTGAAGTCGTAGTTTCATGTGATCCTACATTCCAAGACTCCATTCACCACGAATGTACTGCTCTAAAACAAGAAATAGAGGACACTCTAAAGAAGGCTAGTTCCAGAATGAACTACAACAGCTACATGGACTACCAGTTTGCCTTTGACTGTCGTTCACATGAAGGAGGGAATCATCTCGGGTTAGTTCATGAAGCAGAGTCCATTCCTTCGGTCATGGCATGCGTCATCAATTCACAAGGAATTGCAATTCAGAACAGACACCTCGTTTGGTATGAGCAGGTATGCAGGAATAGACTATGTACTCTAACTTGTAATAACTAACTGTTGTTTATTTGGTATTAGAAATATGAGAAGAAAGATCCTGTGGTAGAGATCTCTGAAAGTAAGTCAAGTTCTGTTTGTATTTATAATAATTGAAAGTGTTTTATTATTAGGTGGCAATAACTTGAGTATATTTCTGAGTGTGTATCCTGACTTGGTCCTCTCAGTGATGCCTTGTGTCATGACAGTAGCTGATCACTGCTACAGTATTGGACTCGTAACTGAAGATGCTTATGACCAACTCATCCAGCGCATGGACTTGACTGACAAACACAAAGCAAGAATTCTTTTAGGCAATGTCCGTTCAGTCTTATCATCCAGACCCTCAGCTCTCAAGGAGTTTGTTACTATCTTATCTGAAGTGGACTATTGTAAACTAGTGGCAGATAAAATACAGCAACGACTCTAGTAAGCATTTAGTTTTTATTGTATTATTGTTATTATTATAATTGGTATTGTTTGTGTAATAGAATGGTGGATTGAATTGTGTGTCGAAGAATTCAACACTACAATGAGGACATTCATTTAGTTAAAGGCAAACTATATACTTATCATTTGGAAGAGCTAGAAGCTCATCACTAAGAAAGCCACATTCATCTTATTAAATTTTAAAAAAACATTGTTCAAGTGTAATTTTTTTTACAATTTTTTTTTGCTAGCCACAGGAAAGGTTTATAGCTAAGAACTATTAGAAGGGAGGAGTGAAATGAACAAAGTTAGGCTGAAAATATGAGAAACACAAATAAAAATGATCCAAGCCATATTTCGAAAATATGTGACGTTTATAATGACAGAGATTGATCCAGTGAGGCTATGAATTTGGTAAAGGGTCGATCTGTTGAGCTGTACTGCTTGCGCTGTCTATTGAGGTTTGTCTCGCCAGCCCAAGCGTAGAGGCAGGTACCAGGTCTGGCTACGCCTGAAAGTTTGCAGAGCATTGTTAAAGATGAGTTGGGGACCGTGCGGCAGCGCGTATTCTCGTGTTCCTTGTTCAAAAGTGTCTTTGAGCATCTCTTGCTCTAATCTCCAAGACAAAGATGTCTTCTCCAAATCAGACCCAATGGTCTTAGTCTACCTGAAGGGAGGAGGTCAGGTGGACTATGCAGAAGTGAGCAGGTAACACTGATTCTTATGACAGATATCATCACTTAGTAATATTGACTAGAAAAGCTTATGTATAGTACAGTATGTAGATTTAGTATAACTGCAAGATGAAGATGATGACTATGATAGTGATCATCAATAATTGAAATATTTTCTTAAGAGCATTGCTAGAAAAAATGTATCACTTCAGCATACATCATCTTCACTCTTGAAGGCAGATCAATTATTAGAGCAAGCAAACAGAAACATGAACTTGTACTGTGAAAACTAACTACCCTTTACCATGTGGGTGTGTCTCTTTGTAGTATGGTCGCACAGAATGGCTGAAGAACACATTGAACCCAGAGTTTGCCACGACCATAGAGATGGACTACTTCTTTGAGGAAGTGCAGGAGCTGAAGTTGATGGTGTACGATCTGGACAATGCCACCAGTTCTCTGGAAGATGACGACTATCTGGGAGGACTTGAGTGTTGTTTGGGAGAGGTGAGGTCTTCTTCCTTTAGTGCCCACAAACTGTGAGGATGTTGGCATGTTATGACCAGATTGTCAGTTCCTCTCCGTTCCAGCGTAATCTAGAAGGAGGTAAAGGGAAGAAATCACAAGAGACGAAGGGAACAATAACAGTGAGTGGTGGGGGAGGGAGGGAGGGAGGCATTCTATAGCTTGTCACATTTACATATTCTCTATACATGTCACATGATAGTCACATGATAGTCATGTGTAGATGATCAGACCGCATTATAGCATTCCAATACATACATGCATACACACACATTATAGTGAGAGACTGTTTGTGGTTTGTGTGAGAGTGAGTGAATGTGTGAGGATGTAACTGATCATTCCTGTCAGTTCCTATGAACAGCTGGACACACACTGTATAGACTCTGAAGTGGATTAGAAGTGCATTTTACTTTTAATAAACAGGACCTGGATCAACACTTTTTAAATTAACAGTATAAGGTTATCATCTGACATAGTTACTTTGCCAACTTCAATAAAAATGGAAGAATAAAAAGAGGAGAAAGTGGAATAACATTATTAGTGACTTCAACTGAAGAAGTAACCAGAATACTTGGACAGCCTTCTTGAGCTGAATTGTGTTTACATGTTTGAAATTACTTACTTGTATTAGTGTGTGTGTATGTGTCTGTGTGTGTGTGTGTGTATGTGGTATGTGTGTTGACCAGGTGAGAACAGAAGAGGTGTCTCAGAACTCCTCCATGTTGGAGTTTCAGTTTGCAGGAGAAGACTTGGACAAAAAGGTGGGTGTTAGTCGTAATATATGGGTGTCGTCACGGGTGTAGTCACTAACAAGGGATTGTAGTTGACAGAGATTGATCAATAAGGAACCTGTTTGATGCATGTTCAGGCTGTTGCTAGGTGATGTAATGAGATAGTGAGGATGTGTGTTGTAGGACTTCCTTGGCAAGTCGGATCCATATCTTCAGTTCTCCAAGAAGAACCCAGACGACTCATTCATACTTGTTCATAAGACTGAGGTGAGGGGTCTTGTAAGGTGTTGACAAGTTAAAATTGTTGGGTAAGGTGTGGTGGATTTAGTTTAGAGGATTTAGTTTAGAGTATTTGAGATAAGTGAGGCTGGTTAGTGGATTTCAATTCAAGCTAACATTGTTAGGTAAGGTGTGGTAGATTAAGTAATAAGTTGAGGATTTGATCAGATTAAGTGAGGCTTGTTAGTAGATTTATTGATGGAGTCCTTAAATGGTAAGGTGTGGCTGATTGAATGGAATTTAGATGTGTTTGGTAAGGTGTAGATAAGCTAACGTTAGTGGATTTGACAATGGAGTCATTGATGTGCTAATAATGAGGCACACCCAATTAGTAGTCAGTTGTGGACAGTGTGGTTTGTGGGCGTGGTATGGTTGCTCGTTAGTAAAATGCAGATGGTGAGTTTGGTTAACATGATGGGCATGTCTGGTTTTTGTTGTTAGGTAATGGTTGCAATGTTCAGGTGATCAAGAACACCCTCAACCCAGTGTGGAGGCCATTTGAGATGTCTACTCAGAAAACTGATTGTTATCAAGGTGAGAGAGAGAGAGAGAACTGACAGAAGAAATCATTTTACCTTTTCTACTGTTCATGTCAATCCATTGGTGTTTGGTCACTGGACAACATTGATATGTGATATGCCATCATTTGCATGCATCATGTGACCACACTTGTAGGTCATGTGACTTCAGTTATACTTGTCCTCATACTCTGTGCAGGTGGAGTGTTATGACTGGGATGCAGATGGCAGTCACGATCTGATTGGGACATATAACACCAGCATGGCTGAGATCAAGGTAGGCCACACCTTAGATAACCACACCCCCTTATTATGGCACGCTGGCTTCTAGGATGGGCTGGGAAAGAAGTGGGATCCTACAAAGAAGAAGAAGAACTCTGGACTAGCCAAGCTACTATCAGTGAAGGTACAATACTTTATCTTGTGTTCTCTCTGCATAGTTTATTTGTATTGTAGGAGAGGACAATTTATTCCTTCCTTGACTTCATCATGGGAGGCTGTCAGATCCACTTCACTGTAGGCATAGACTTCACTGCCAGTAATGGAGCTCCGTCTGACCCTAGGTCTCTCCACTACCTGGACCCTATGAAGCCCAACCAATATACGAGTGCCATTGTGGCGGTGGGGGAAGTCTGCCAGTACTATGACTCGTGAGTTTATAGTATTGCTTTTATATATATATATATATACCATACACACACACATACTCAGACTTGCATTCACCAGGGACGTGAGAACGTATGTGGCCATGGTTGCACCAGTATTTTAACAAAAAGGGGTGTGTCAATTAATTTTCTTCTCTTTACCTGATCTAGATATCGTGTTGGTTGTTTCCGCACTGGGATGTTGAAATGGAGTAGTCAAATTAACTTCTTCCAGGATTGAATAGCTAAATCGAGCCTTATGGAAGATTTGTATTAACTCCATACCAGCCTGGTCCTTCAGTTACTCTTCCAAAGAGATCTTTTGGATAGCAAATGTAGGTCAGAGGTCTTTCCAACATTGTTCGTTTGCAAAATGCCCATTTAGTTACATGCCACACATACTTGATAATGTTTGAAGAGAATAAAGCAATGACAGCCACAAAAGGCAGGCATTTGTAAGTTCTAGCTAATTAGGGTGGATTCAGTTTTTTTTTGTTTTTGTTTTTTTGTTGTAATTTTGTTGTTTTCTTTTCATGTCCAATTAGCTATACTAACATACAATAATATACACTACATATTATTAGCTATAATTGTAATTTAAAATATTTATTTGACATGAACTATAATTGTTTATAAAAATCATTTGGTTTGTAATATAATTAAAGATGGCTTGTTCTGAATTGTTTGGTGTGATTACAGTGGTATTTGAATATGCAGAGCATAAACTAAAAATCTTTGGTTCATTTGATAAAAACAAACTGCTGTATTATCTTTTCTATTAATCCAATTCATTACTTGAATGAATGAGTGGGTGTGGTTGAGTGGGTGTGGTTATAATGGCTGCAACAATTCTATCTGGTTTCCTACTCCCCTGTTCACATACTGACACACAGACACACATACCCATACATACATTTAGGCTGCATTTAGGGCAGCAGGTGGCCAAGTGTGGGTGTATTCACTCCTGCTAGAAATGTCTTCACTGTAATGTCTCTCTCATACACAACAGATTGTGTCTGTATTATACTCTTATTGCCCTTCCTAAATTCTGAGAAAGTTGCTTTTGCTCCTCCTAAATTCATTCTCTGTGTGCATCTCTGTGTTTGTTTGTTTGTTTGTTTGTTGTGTAGTTTGCAACATGCCCAGTCAGACTCGGCCAAGTGTCGTGGGTGGATCAGACTAGCGGTGAACGAGTGTTCTCTGGCTAGCTACATCACAGTCCTCTGTCAGGACAACTCCATTCTCACTTCTTATTATGAGACGTACAGTTTCGTCAGAGATCCAGAGATGACGTCTACTCTCACGGAACTGCTGGCTGGAGTCACACACATTGCCTTCAATCTGTGAGTGACCTCTGTCTCCAGGGAGGTTGGGAGTGTGTGTGTGTGTGTGTATGAGGAAGGTGTTGGCGGGGGGGGGCAGTGCATTAGTATCTGTGTGTGGAGTCTGCCAGTACTAAAAGTCGTAATATATAATCTGAATTCTGGTGGTTAACTTATCAAAATCAGATTTATTGGCTATTGTCCATGAGAGTCTCCACCCACTTTTGTAGCTGTATTGATATCCTATATTCATATCATCATATCAACTCACACAACTTGACTGCAAAAACACTTAAAAAACCACAGCCTCTGGTCCCAGCTAATGTATTGTATCCAGGCTGGGATATTGTGGTGGTACCAACAGGCTGGGATATTGTAGTGGTACCAGGCTGGGATACTGTGGTGGTACCAGGCTGGGATACTGTGGTGGTACCAGGCTGGGATATTGTGGTGGTACCAGGCTGGGATATTGTGGTGGTACCAGGCTGGGATATTGTGGTGGTACCAGGCTGGGATATTGTGGTGGTACCAGGCTGGGATGTTGTGGTGGTACCAGGCTGGGATACTGTGGTGGTACCAGGCTGGGATACTGTGGTGGTACCAGGCTGGGATATTGTGGTGGTACCAGGCTGGGATATTGTGTGGTACCAGGCTGGGATATTGTGGTGGTACCAGGCTGGGATACTGTGGTGGTACCAGGCTGGGATATTGTGGTGGTACCAGGCTGGGATGTTGTGGTGGTACCAGGCTGGGATGTTGTGGTGGTACCAGGCTGGGATATTGTGGTGGTACCAGGCTGGGATATTGTGGTGGTACCAGGCTGGGATATTGTGGTGGTACCAGGCTGGGATACTGTGGTGGTACCAGGCTGGGATATTGTGGTGGTACCAGGCTGGGATATTGTGGTGGTACCAGGCTGGGATATTGTGGTGGTACCAGGCTGGGATATTGTGGTGGTACCAGGCTGGGATATTGTGGAGGCTGGGATATTGTGGTGGTACCAGGCTGGGATACTGTGGTGGTACCATGCTGGGATATTGTGGCTGGGATATTGCAGTGGTACCAGGCTAGGATATTGTGGTAGTACCAGGCTGGGATATTGTAGTGGTACTAGGCTGGGATATTGTGGTGGTACCAGGCTGGGATATTGTGGTGGTACCAGGCTGGGATATTGTGGTGGTACCAGGCTGGGATGTTGTGGTGGTACCAGGCTGGGATGTTGTGGTGGTACCAGGCTGGGATACTGTGGTGGTACCAGGCTGGGATATTGTGGTGGTACCAGGCTGGGATATTGTGGTGGTACTAGGCTGGGATATTGTGGTGGTACCAGACTGGGATGTTGTGGTGGTACCAGACTGGGATGTTGTGGTGGTACCAGGCTGGGATACTGTGGTGGTACCAGGCTGGGATATTGTGGTGGTACCAGGCTGGGATACTGTGATGGTACCAGGCTGGGATATTGTGGTGGTACCAGGCTGGGATATTGTGGTGGTACCAGGCTGGGATATTGTGGTGGTACCAGGCTGGGATACTGTGGTGGTACCAGGCTGGGATACTGTGGTGGTACCAGGCTGGGATATTGTGGTGGTACCAGGCTGGGATATTGTGGTGGTACCAGGCTGGGATATTGTGGTGGTACCAGGCTGGGATATTGTGGTGGTA
>WLWD01001022.1_pt1 | contig 35351 bp, 23 predicted proteins | sample 6712731 | NCBI WGS metagenome assembly WLWD01 (sample SAMN12718690, study PRJNA576275) | sponge metagenome | isolation source: marine sponge | host: Mycale hentscheli | place: New Zealand: South Island, Marlborough, Capsize Point | collected 2014-11-01 | reverse complement strand
GGTTTGAAGTTCAAGATTCCTCTTGAAGCTTCTGGAGTGGTTGTGGCATCAATTCTTCAAGAGTTCCAAGATATCATTCTTTATGCTACTGAATTCATTTCTCTGTCTAGTACAAATTACCAAACAGTTTGGTGGAAGATTTTTCTTCTCCTAATGCTGCTAGCTGGACAAACGCTTTAAAACTTGCCCAACTATTGTTTACCCTTCCAGTCTCCAATGGGAAACTTGAGAGGATTTTTTCAACACTCAAAAATATCAAACAATCCAAACGATCTTCATTAAGCAATGAACTTCTTGATGACCTCCTAGCAATTAATGTAGATAATGTGATGGTCAAGGATTTTAATGCTGACAGCAGCATTGAACTGTGGTGGAAAGCTAAATCTCGACGTCCTAACCAGCATGCAAGGAAACTGAGTGCTGACATAGCAGGAGATTTTATTAATCGAAATACAAACCTAATGATTTTGGTTTATAACTATTTTATAGCCCAAACATAAACAACGAGCAAAGTATAGCGTTAGCTATCTTAGTAATTGTAATAAAGTACCCAAACTCTTCATTATTCCATTTTGCTTTGATCTGCCTTCCACCATAATTATGGTTGCTAAGAACTATATCAGACTTCTCCCTGCTAATACATTTTCTTACGAGCATACCAAACTGTATCTGATTTATAGTTCTTAACGACAAGCGCGGTCGCTCGGGTAACGGGCTATAAATGAAATTACAACATGATTTTTTTTTTAAATATCTGTATTTACATTCTATTTACGAAAATAACATCTATCAAAAATTAAATTGAAAGTAAATACAGATATAAAAATCATATTGTAGTTCGGTGAAGAAGCATGTTAACTCAAGTCAGACAAAAAAAATCAGTATCATATCTCTCATCATGTGGGATATCCCGGGAAGTCCCTAGTAGTCCCAGGACTTCTTGGGACTGGGATTTTTAGCTCTCATCTTGTGGGCCATCCAGGGACATCCCAAGTAGTCCCAGGACTGCATGGGACTTTTGAGACTGGGATTTTTAGCTCTCACCTTGTGGGACATCCCGGGATGACCCTAACTGGGATTTTTAGCTCTCACCTTGTGGGACATCCCGGGATGACCCTAGTAGTCCCAGGACTTCTTGGGATTTTTGAGACTGGGATTTTTAGCTCTCACCTTGTGGGACATCCCGGGATGACCCTAGTAGTCCCAGGATTTCTTGGGACTTTTGGGACTTATATGGGACATCCAGGGATGTCCCTAGTAGCCCCAGGACTTCTTGGGACTGGGATTTTTAGCTCTTACCTTGTGGGACGTCCAGGGACGTCCCTAGTAGATCCAGGGACATCCCTAGTAGTCCCAGGACTTCTTGGGACTTTTGGGACTTATGTGGGACATCCCGGGATGTCCCTAGTAGTCCCAGGACTTCTTGGGACTTTTGGGACTGGGATTTTTAGCTCTCATCTTGTGGGACATCCCGGAATGTCCCTAGTAGTCCCAGGACTTCTTGGGACTTTTGGGACTTATGTGGGACATCCAGGGATGTCCCTAGTAGTCCCAGGACTTCTTTGAACTGGGATTTTTAGCTCTTACCTTGTGGGACATCCAGGGACATCCCTAGTATATCCCTAGTAGTCCCAGGACTTCTTGGGATTTTCAGGACTGGGATTTTTAGCTGTCACCTTGTGGGATATCCCGGGACATCCCTAGTAGTCCCAGGACTTCTTGGGACTTTTGGGACTGGGATTTTTAGCTCTTACCTTGTGGGACATCCAGGGACATCCCTAGTATATCCCTAGTAGCCCAGGACTTCTTGGGATTTTCAGGACTGGGATTTTTAGCTGTCACCTTGTGGGATATCCCGGGACATCCCTAGTAGTCCCAGGACTTCTTGGGACTTTTGGGACTGGGATTTTTAGCTCTTACCTTGTGGGACATCCTGGGATGTCCCTAATAGTCCCAGGACTTCTTTGGACTTCCTCGGACTTCTGAGACTGAAGTCCCTAGACTTTGAGATCAATGGAATATCTTGGATTTCCCTAATAGTCCTAAGAATTTGGAGATTTATCCTTACCGTTTCAGGATATCTTAAAAATTCTGAGGACTGGGACTGTCCGTGGTAGTCCTAGACATGAATGCCCTGCCGGAGGCGGGAGAGCGCTGACAGCGAGAACTGGGGCCATAGGATGGAGCACCCGTCAGAGGAGGAAGATTGCCTTGGGCCTATCCCTACCTTCCTGGACTCGGACGAAGAGTCAGACCTGGTGGAGGTCTCTGAGGCCACCGCGGAGCTCCTTACTGAGCGGTACACCCTGGGCCTGAGGAACGACGCTCGCTTGAAGGCGAGTGCCGGCCACAAGGACCCTGCAACTGGATGGCTTCATCAAGGGTGAAGTGTCCACGGCCACCAGGAACGTCGACAAGGAGCTCGCCAGACTCCAGTCCTTAGTGCTTGACTCCCTAGAGCCCCTTACCCACCTCAATACCACCTAGCAAATTGGGAAAGGGTGACCAAGGACAGGTGGGTCCTAGCTACGGTAAAGGGTTACCTAATAGAATTCACAAACGACCCTTACCAGAGTACGAGATTGCAACCACCACTGTACTGTACCAAATGAGGGTGGAGCTGACAGAGCTACTGCAAAAGCGGGCGGTCAAGCAGGTAGAAGAGGCCCAGGGAGGCTTTTACTCAACCCTGTTCCTAGTGCCAAAAAAAGACGGCAAACAACGGCCTGTAATAAACCTCAAAGCGCTAAATCAGTACGTTCAGACGTACCACTTCAAGATGGAAGGCTTGCAGACGCTAAAGGACCTGATAAAGCCCAGATATTGGCTGGCAAAGGTGGATCTAAAGGATGCCTATTTCGCGATCCCTATAGATCCAAGCCACAGGAAGTATCTACGGTTTGTAGTGGACAACCAGACCTACCAGTTCAACTGTCTCCCCTTTGGCCTGGCAGCAGCACCATGGGTCTTCACCAAGACCCTCAAGCCAGTAGCAGCTACGCTGCTCCAGATGTGGGTTCGTCTGATCTGCTACATAGACGACATACTCCTGCTGGCGGAGACCCAAACAGTGGCAGAGGAACAGGAAAAGGGGCTGCAATACCTGTTGGAATGTCTCGGCTTTATTGTGCACCCAGACAAATCAATCATGACCCCGGGGCAAGTGATGGAGTTCCTGGGAATGACAGTCGACTCCACAAAGATGGAACTGAGGTTTCCTGCCAAAAAATTAAAGGACATCCGGGCGGAGGCCCAAAAACTGGCCCAGCAGAGGGAAATACCAAGTGAGAGCTTTGTCCCGATTAGTAGGGAAGATGAATGCAGCCAGCCATTCCCATGACAGAGGCCCTGAATGCCAGCAATCAGAATTACGAAGTAGAAGTTACGCTGTCTCAGGACTGCCTGGACGAGCTAAGGTGGTGGGACTATCACCCGAGCCAGTGGAACGGGAAGAGCATGTGCGGAAGGCAGTGGACTTAGTGATAGAATCAGACGGGTCACTGGCAGGGTGGGGGGCAGTTTGCAACCACCAACGGACTGGCGGGGCATTGTCCAGTACATATTAGTAACTATCTGCAGTATTTAGTAATGGCCAGACCGTCTCATGGTATTGCCAAGATTGGCTCTGTCAAAGTGATCAGTTTTCTCGAAAGCATAGAAACTCCTGAATCAGTCAGGTGCATGCTGTAATTGAGATTTATGCTGATGTGAGTGTTACATGAGAAGGGAGGTGGAGAAAATAGGGGTTACATGATGAGAGAGATTAGAGAATGAACTAGTGCTGGATGCGTGTTAGGACTCATGAGCCACACTACACTATGGCCAGTGTGGCATTATATAGAGCATAGGTAGGAGGTTCTAGTGCATATAGTTAGATTTTCAGAAAGGTGTGACAGTCCGCCGGGGGCCCTTTAAAAGTGTCTATGCAGGGCATGCTGCCCTTCACGCTATTGGTACTGGACTTTTTCTCACACTATCAAACTCGCTGTCTGTCTCTATTTTCTTACTTTCTGGCTCACTGCCTGTGTATTCTTGCACTATCAGGCTCAGGGCCGTCTATTCTCTCACTGTCAGGCTCGCTGCCTGTCTAGTCTTACACTATTAGGCTCATATTCTCTCACTATCAGGCTTACTGCATGTCTACTCTCACTCGCAGGCTTGCTATCTATCTATTCTGTTACTCTCACTTAGGCTCGCTGCCTGTCTATTCTCACACTATCAGGCTTGCTGCCTGTCTATTCTCATTCTCACTCAGGCTCGCTGCCTATCTATTCTCACTCCATTAGGCTCGCTGCCTATCTATTCTCACTCTCACTCAGGCTCACTGCCTATGTATTCTAGGGCTCACTGATGTATTCTCAGACTCACTGCCTATCTGTTCTCAGGCTCACATATGCATCTACACAGCACTCACTCCCCGTCACGCGATCAGGACTTGCTCCTTCTCACTTGTGTCTGTTGCTGCCTCCACCAGTCACACCGACTGTTACTACTAAGGCACTGTCACTTGACTTAATAGTTAATGCCAACTTTTGAAGTTCCATGTGAATAGGGATGTGGAGCAGATAATGCAACCAGGGGAGGGTTGAACAGTAGTACTAGTGGTGTGCTTGAGCACAAATGGCAAGCGAACCTTAAACTACACTATTGTTAAACGATTGATTTTAACTACTAACACTCAAGCTACTAAAATAAAGTCGAGTTGTTAAATTACGTATATACGGTGTAGGGGATTCAATGCCATAGTAACTGCTCCCCGCAACTGTGTGAATTGAAAAAGAAGCAACAAAATCAAGTCACTTTATTTAAACTTTTTCTTTTTGATATTCTTAATAGTAGTTGTAATGCACAATACTTTCACACAACTGAACATACCTACGCAAGACTTACCTTCGTGGTTTGTCTAGTGGACAATAAATTGTCAAGTAAATACTGTTGCGTAGGGCTTATAACTGTGACAAATAGCGTATTAACTTACCACCGCCACTAACTCGAAGTTTTAACTGCACCCGCATAATAATTCAAATCGGTAAATAATTCACTTTCTAGGGTGACACTAGTAATGATCGCTAAACCGGAGACATACGTACGTCCACACATTATACAAACAAACAAACATCCCCGATTTTTAATTGTGTTACCCCTGAGAGTGTCTCACTCGCTCGCCAACTAGTTTATAGGAGTAAATCTTGGAGTCACAAGCCACTTGACTATGGCAAGAGTGGTGTAGAGAGGAGTTATGGTACTGTTAACATGTGAGGTTAGATTCTCCACCCGGTAGTGGTGTGACAGTCAGACAGACTACCTTAAAGTATCTGTCCAGGGCAGGCTGCCGTTCATTCAACATCTAATACTACTGTGTACTGCCCCTCACAGCTGCTAGGGCAAGCAGCCCTTCAGCTAATCACTAAGTGTGACGTACACTCTGCCCTTGCTCAGGTCTTCTTACCTGGGCATGTGGTCCCTCACTTGGGGAACTCTCTGTTATGTTCCTGGAGTCTACTTAGACTTCAGCGTGCAGTGAAAACAGGTGAGATGGGAGGATGACACCAGGCAACCATACCAATAAGGCGAATTGCAGTTAACAAACTGTTCTATGTCAGTCTACCAGACCCTTTCCCCATGTAGCGGTAGGTAAAGGGTCTGGCGATACTAGACTATCCCATGTTGATGACTATCTTTCTCTCTACCCACTTTCTTCCACATCAGTTCTTTTGTTAGTTAGTGGAAGTATGTGTGCATCAAAATATGAAAGAGACCATCAACTATTTTGTTTTCATGAATTGTGAGCTGATGGAAGCAAATTAATTTAATATTAGAATTCCACCATGTGTTAAAAAGGTTACTGCAAACATGTCCTTCAATATTCATGATTGTATCTACATCAGCAAGGCCAATCTTCCTGTAGCACATTGCCCATTTTTGTGAAATAACATGTAATGTACGTGTATTACATTGAGCGACAAATAGTTTAGTTACAAGTGCAACATACAAATGTAGTATTCTTCAAAATACTTATGTAAAGATGGTTCTGATGTTTTGTACTGCTTAGAAAAGTTTAGTAGAATCTTTTACAATCTATCTTTATTTTGCTCTCTGTTAAATTCTCAGGATTAAGCAAAACTATCTCAAACTGCAAGAAATTATTTGCTCACATGATTATGACGTGAATAGGGGACCTTTTCCACAACAGTTAGTACCCTATGTGAAGCCAACAGCTTCATGTTTTCTCTGACTGCCAGAACAACTGTAACATTACACTTTATTTCATCATTAGTATTCACACATGCTCATTTGTTCTTATTTTCGTGTACCGTTGTGTATCGTCAATGTTTCGTTTTTTTGTTTATATTTATCACCTAGAACACTGTTCTTACTGGAACTCTGACGTTACCATACCCACTAGTGGGTCTTCACTGCACTATAGTTACTCTGTTTCTGCTTAGTGTAGTGCATGTCAATAGACTATATGTAATTTCTCGCATGAACACCTGCAAACCACAAAAAAAAAACTTGCCCTTCGAGCCCACCCATATCGAATCATCTTCCTGTTTGCATTTGCTCTTTAATTTACTACTTTTACATTGTTTGTAACAAAAGTAGTCTATCTGAATGCTTTCTGACTGGCAAGCAACACCCCTTTTTTGTAATTAGAGCAACGTTTAGTGAAGCCATCCAACATTTTGATGCCATTTGTACAGGATCCTGATAGATATGAGCACAATGTTGCAATCATAAGTACTCTCTGTATCACATACACATACAGTAGACCTCAAAATAACGTGCCGGTTTTCGCACCGTGCAACGGGCGTGTAAAAGGGCCCTCTTCCTTTATCTTGCTATTAAGGTTTTCAGGATGGACGTTCAGTAAAGCTGCATTACTAGTTGGCAGCAACAACACCAAGAACAAGTAGCTAGTAGTAGTAGTCGTAGTAGATAATATTAATTCTTTGATAGAAACTTTTTGTGTACCATTGCTAACCAACATAAGTGTGATCTGTAGCTTGTCGTGACGAACCTGCTGCAGCACATCAAACAGCAGTATAGCATAATTATTTTAACAAGAGTAGTAAAATGTTATTAGTATTAATAATGACAATATTAACAACAGCAACAATAATAATAACAAAAATATTTCATAGGAAGCTCAAACTGTCAGGTGAACAGAACTGTGAATAAGCTATTCAACATCAGTTGGTGAAGCTGAAACTGGATTTCATGACATCGCTTGACTGAAAAGAGTATAGTTCCTCTAGAAGAATCACACAGCGAACTGTCCTGTGGTTTATCTTTTCAATAAGAACAATATTACACCCTTTGGATTTAGATTAGTCAGCTGCTTCATTGTGAGGGGGTGGTGTTATTACCACAAACCAATTAGTGATATGACCAAATAAGGGCAGTACTGTCACTTGAGTTGGGTTCACTATAAACAATAACAGAAACATAATCATAGGCATTGTTAGTTATATATTTCTATACCCTATCCCAAACTATTAAATTCTAGGCTGCAACCTCCCTTATCTAATTCTAGTTTAACTTTGCAACTTGGCTGCTCATTTCCACTTTTTCGTAAAGTTTCCTAGTCTACCACCTCAACCTCACTTAATTACAATACTTTCTGATACATCAATGAAGCCAGTTACATCAGCTACTGTGTCAGTAATAGCAGCCATACTGTCTACAACCACCATCCACAGCAGCGACATCATCCACAGCAGCGACACCATCCACAGCAGCGACACTATCTACTATAGCGATACCTTTATAGAGTATTCTACAGTCAAATCCACGCAATTCATCCCATAATATTAATTTTAATCCCAATAATTTTAATCAGAATAGTTGAGAATGAAGAATTCTGTACTGATCAGGTTTAATTTTGTTCAGTGGCAAATTTATCACTCTAAATAATATACCAAGTTGTCTGTTGTTTTTTTATCATTGAGAGTAGTTAGCTTTAAATTATGGAACTAAATGTTGTACATTTTGGGATCAGCCTCAACAGCATATGGCACACAACAGTATACAAATATATGGGGGGTGGACGGGAGAGCGCAGAAAGTTGGGGAAAAGCTTCCTGCCCCTCCCACTTGATTGAACTCTTGACTTTGTGAAGACTGCTTACCTGTAGTACCGGGAAAAACTTTCATCCAACAATTCTAAGCTTAAGCTTTATAAAAATAATAATAATAAAGGTAATAGTCTGATCTACCATAAAGTGACTTCATAATTTTTTTTTTACATTACTAAGTGAAAGGAAAATGGCATCTTCCAAGTTATTTCTCTGAACTCAAATGTAACTCACTGGAAGCCTCCAAATTATCTAGGACAGGTAATTCCTTTAAAACTGGAGCAAATTATCTTGTGCACTATGACTGGACTCGTTAACCGTTGCGGAAAGACGGGAGACAGCGGATACAATTAAATGGAACGCTCATTTTACGTCCGTGCTACAGTGCAATGCTTACCATTTTATTGGCGTTTTTTTTTTAAATGGTTGCGCAGTAGTACGCCCGTTCTACGGTGCGAAAACCGGCACGTTATTTTGACTTCTACTGTACATGAACAACTGTGGCATGTAAAATCATTGAGAAATGATAGTTTCAATTATTACAAATTGTTGTATCAGCCCATGAGTAAATTGTAGAGCTTTTGCTGCTATGTCTGTACAAATTAAAGTTTTTGTTGTGGGGCTCATCACACCTGGCTTCCTCATGTACAAACTCATATATTGTATACACTTACACATGCTTATGTGTACACTATATAAAGTGCCATTGTGGTCTCTTTCATTCATCTTAGTAAGAGGTACTTTTTACGTTCTTACATTCATAATGTACATTTTAGTTTTCTACGTAATTAAGCATTGCTATTTAATGGTTATTATTGAGACCTTTATCGAGTAGAGATGAGCAGTGTAGCATCAAGTGCTATACTGTACTGTTAGTGAAAACAGCATTGTGTTCCTGAAAGGAGCACTGGACCTTTGGTAACATGGAATTACTTTTCCTTCTTTGTTACAGGTTTGAGATGCAAGATTGTCCAAGGAATTGCCGTGGATATGTTTGCAGTGACAATTCAATCCTTATTTGATATTTGAAGGAAAATCTACTGGAGTATTGAGGACAACTAAACCTATCACTGACACTGTCATAATCCAACTCTTGAAGAGCTTCTTCATACTAGAAATTTACAGTATTTTATTTTTATGGAATAGTTCATTAGTATTTTGTCAATGGCATTGGGAATGTTATACTAGCTTACAAACAGACTATTTTCAGAATAAAGTTGACTAACTAACATAGTACTCATGGTTCCTTCAGTTAGTGACCTCTTAGTGCTGCCTTGAGTCGTCAAGTTGATCGTACTGAAGTTGTATTTAACTAGTGATACAATGCTACCATTTACTCTAACAAAATTGGAGAAACATTCTATGAATAAATAGGGGTGGGGAAGGGGGGGGGGGGGGGGGGGGTGCGGAGGAGTTGAGTGCCAGGAAAGTACTTGTATGCTGCTCTCACTGTTGCTACTAGATACTCTAGATACATACACATGTAGATTCTGTTGACTTAAGAATATGTGTCACACAGTATAACATTTGCTTCAACTTTTAGAATAAGCAGTCACGTCCAAAATTGAAGCCACACCCTTTGATTGTTGTGTGAACAAGTATTATAATTAAAAACCTACAGTTGTAAAATATTGATGTGTACCCACAGAAGTGAGCATGTACTTCAGCATGATGTGGGTCTGTCAGCTCAGAAATGGTCGGCCTCCCAGCAATGGTCAGCCCCGCAGCAATGGTCAGCCACGCAGCAATGGTCTTTCCCGCAGAGCAATGGTCAGACATATGCGCATGCGCGCGTGCTTAAGGTTCAAAGTTTATTTGTTCGGGCGCGCTCTATAGGTCAAAGGTGAGGGTCAGCCGATCTGCACGCAACGCTGTCCATTTCACTTTCCCCCAGCGATTTCAATTGAACAGCGATTTTTCCAATTCATTTTTGAATGGGAGACTTGCGCGCCGGTGAAATAGTACTGGTAAGACAGGAATGTTTTTCAACAGATTAGGAGGGGCCGTACGTTGAAAACGAAGTTCCAGCAGAAGCTAATCCTGAAAATAAGGAGATAGTGAGTGAGCGATACAGTGTAGCTATATTGCAAACGACTTTTTAAAATGCTTGCCTACTATTAGCAGTGATAGCATGGGTAATCTGTGCTATTAGGGATCAATAGCATTCATAAATCAATTGAAATAGCACTCCCTCGTGTTAATTCCATCGTGCTGAATAGTAGTACTGTTACCGTGCTGTTACTTGTGCTAACATTGAATGCATAATTCAACGGAACCATAATATTGATCGATGAGAATGTCTAACCAGTTTGTGTCATCCTTACTTCACTGAGCTATGTAATAAAGCACAGTTAATTTCTGCAACAGCGTATTTAGGTATACTTTAGTTGTCTTACCATAATCTAACATTTTTTTAATTATAAACAAACACCATACTAAACATACACACTTTCTGTTTCACTTTCTTTCTCAAAACAGATATTAAAAAGCAAGATTTAAACTGATAACAATGTTTTTGTATTTTTAATACTGAGTACTACTACTTTTAACAAATGTCGTACAGCAATTTGATTTGAATTAGTAACTCAGGACGACAATGCACCTAAGGTTTTGAAAGGAAACAGATTAGACTGTGTGTATTTTACTCTTTGGGAAGTCTGAGTCACCAAGCCTATAAGCATTAAGGAGATCTATAAAATACATTTAAGGAGCACATATGCCAACAGCTGCATGATGAGCTGCATGCAAATTATGTGTTTGTTTGTATGAGTATGATCATTAAGAAATAACTAATTCCATAACTACTAGTTACAAGAAATGATACTTGAGAAAATGTTAGCTACTCAATAATTTGGATGTATTTAAGTGCAAATAATCAGCATTATGTAGTTTTTGGAACAGTTACAATTTTGATGTGCAAACTCACTTATACTCCAATGCAAAAACAAACCACAACAACAAATACACAGTTTATCAGACAGTGTAATTAACATGCATGTCAAAGATGTTAAAGTAAGCATAAAATCCCAAATTTTATACCGTATTTTAAAGCATTTATACAAGTTGAAACTGCTGTTTAGTTTTTATTAGCATAAAAATACTTGCCCAATATAATATATTTATTGTATTATGGTAACAGCATGAAGAGAATTGAACTGTAACCTTTGAATGAAAATGACAAACACAGTGGAGACTAGTGGTATACTTTCAGATGGTAATTGTACTATTCTGAGAATTATTACAAATATTAAAGACCTACTAATTACATATTATTGTATAGAAGTAGTTCTTTGATACAGTAGTCTTCTAATTAATGCTTTATATCGGTTTATCACTAGGGAACCCAGCTGAAACAAGAGAACGCAATAACCATCTTGCTTGTGAAGATGTGGAATTGAAAGGGAAATTCGAAATTCTCATATTTACAATTAAACCTATGTAGTAGTACTGTTATAATTATGATGATTCCTCAGCTATATTACAATTTAACCAGGGCTAAGCACCAATCAGCAGTAGATGACATGTATGGAGTGCTAAATTAGGAAGATAACTGGTGGTGAACACAAAAGGGGTGCTTAACAATATACGTCTACTGTTTAGGACAAACAATGATTTACACACATGTCACATGTTACATTAACTTCTTCATAAAGCCACTTTTTTGTGTCAGAAATATTCTTCATCAATTGTTGTTGCTGATTATTCTCAGTGCCTACAATTATTCATTTCTACAATAATTCATGGCATAAGTAGATTCTCGGCAAATCTCACTATTGCTTCATACATAAACTTGTGGAAACCTTGTGTACCTTGAGTATTCTAATAGCTAAAACATGATTATATTGCTATGATATGATATATTAATATCTTCATTCTATTTATTGTTGTGAGTCTAAATGCTTACTTAATGTTCAACTCTTATAATTCCAAGTAAAAACACATTTTATCAGACAAGAAAGTAACCAATTTTCATATTCAATTTTTGTCAATTTAGCTACTTGTTAATAGAGTCTTAAATGTGAAGTGTCTTATTGTATATGATATAGTTACAACTTCCAGGAGATAAAGTCCTTATCTTGTGGAAGTTGTAAAGGGTACAAGAGTTGTATTGCACCCTGATCCACTGAGTAGTGAGATGCCATCAGAAGATATATCCGATGGAAGGTACAGGAATGACAGCAATTGTCACGACTAGATGCCGCCGCCTAGCCTCGATCTACAAATACCATTCTCCACAAATATGCATATTCCTTGGTAAACAACTATATTGTTGTATTCATGGGAACAATATTCAGTTGGATATCATACTTTTAAATAATGCATTTATTTATTGACTCATTTTTAAAACCAATTGAAGCAGCATAATATCTTCTGCAACTTAATTTATATGTGCCAAGTTAAGATGATGGGCTTGGCATAATTTCTTCAATTGGTTTGCTATTAATTGTAATTAAGTATCTGAATTCATGATTAATTCCTCAGGTTGACTTGGACATTTCATACTATAGGCTGACTAGTATCACTTTGGATGTGTGTTGCTAACTAACCGGTGACCATACAAAGTTATTTGTTGAGCAATGCTATAAAATCTAATATTATATAATATTCATAATTTATAACCAGGAATACACATGCTTATCTTGTGACAACAAAATTTGTTCACAGGAAAAATTTCAGCATAAGGTAATTAAGTTCAACATTTTTAATTGCTCAATTTTGTCAGCCAATCAATTTCAGTCAAAAGTGAACAAAGTAAACTTACTTAACCACTGAATTGAACTAATTGCTTTGTGTCATTGGTATGATCACTAGCCAGTGGCTGATGATGGAAGTAGGGGGCACCACACACACCAATTTACTCTAAATAAAACTATTATATTACCAAAAGGTTCCACGTTGTATGGCATGTACACACAAATAAAAAGAAAAGGTGTTGTAGTGTGGGTTTTGGAATTTCTCTAGCTTTCATTCCAACCAATCCCATCCCGTTCTCCAAGTTCAAAGTTCATCCTGCTATTTCGGTGTCATAATAGTGAATTCAATCCCTCCTCATAGGTGTCTCCCCGACTGCTGTATTTTCTAAAGTTCCTCTCAGTGAAGCTCCTTACAGTATTCTTCGCAGCGCTCCTGGGAAGGTCAAAGGTAACGGTCAGCCGTTCAACACATAGCTAACGTCATTTGTAATTGTGAGCTTGCTCGCTATCCAGGTAATTGTAGCTTCGGTTACTTAGAACACTTTTGTTCGCTATAAAACATGGAGTGGCAATTCCTTCTAATGCTGTACTTTTTTTCGTATTTATCTTCATCAGGTATATATATCTATTACTCGATTGATCGCAATAGCAGATGAACTTTTATTTAATGCAGAAATGAATCCTGCTAGTGTTTGCACTGCTACTGCCAAGTATGATTGTATTGCAGAAAGAGATCAGCTATTACGTTGGGAAGTTGCAATAGGAAATCAGCAACTATTTTCCCCAAGTTTTAACGAATTTTTACCTATTGGAACTAGTTTTACTTTAACTTCATTTTCAGACATTATAATTAATGCTGTGCTAACCAGCATCGATTTAACGTATATACATTCAGTTCTTATTATGAATTACAACATATCTTTTCATAAAGTCCATGTTGTTTGTAATGATGTTATGAAGGATCCCAATGAATCTGGTAAGTGAAAACGGTATATTATAATACACCAGTATCAGAATGTACCAAGTCTCTAAATTCAATGCAGTAAAATATGAACCACTAAAAAAGAAAATTAGTTGCATGAGTCTTTAAAGATATAATGGGACATATTAATTCACAACAAAATGTTTGGAATTATTTCATAAAATAAGCATTTTTGTGACATTCAACTTTAATTATGTAGTTACAGATACATGTCTTGTATTAGACTTATTATATTAGTCATGTCTTTTACTACACAATTTCTTTCTCATCCTTCTTTTAATTATTAGATGTATTCTCTCTCTTTCACAGGCCTTTTTTAAACAAAACAGAATTAAAAATTTTTGGTCGCCACCGGGAATCGAACCTAGGACCGCTTGCTTAGCGCTTAAGCGCTCTGCCACTTAGCTGCAACAGCCAGCCCGCAAACAAACACTCCAATTCTGTATTTATACTGTTAAGGAGTTTTGCTATACATTCGTTAGTCTGTTGAGAGTGAGACTGTAGAATAGTAGAAAATTGGAGAGTTCAGTGGCAGAGCACTTGTGCGTTAAGCAAGTGGTCCTGTGTTCGATTCCAGATGGGGACCAGATATATTTAATTCTATATTATTTAAACAAACCTGTGAAAGAGAGAGAATGCATCTAATTAGCCATGTTATTAAAAGAAAAACAAATTCATAAATAACACATTATTATTATTGAAACTGAAACAGTACATCTGATTATAATCAGTTGAAATATCTAAAACAATATACATTAAGTATTTATACACAAGTTATGAATGTTTCTGGAATTTTACTCATTAATTATGCAGCTAAGATTTATTACTTTATTTAATATATCTATAAATATAATTATAAATCAATATTTATATATAATTTAATTGCAGATGATCAAATCTTTAATATGATTATTGATATAATGCTAACATGGAGTGCAGATGTCATTATTTTATCGTGGGATTCCCACAAGAATACATCTATTGTTGAAGTAGAAGCTTTCTCAAATTTTTACCCTTTGTACAAAAATACAAGTTTGCAGCCCTCAATAACTGTTAATGTAAGAAATATTGAGCTTTTGATAGTGAATATAACTTCACTTTGCTCTGGATTGTCATCTATATTCAATATCGGTATGGATATATAATTAATTTGAAGTTATCTGAGTAGGTTTCATATTTTCTAGTGTGATTAGCTACTACCCTGTAATTGACATCATAATAAAAAATGCTTAGAGAGCTATTTGCAATTTTTTGATACTCCAATAAATCCAGATACATAATATTTGTTATTGTAATCTTATTGAATATGTAATCATAAAGGATTAATTTACTAAATTGCAAAAATGGCTTTGACTTCTGAAAACATGGATTGATGTAATTTCTTAATATTATTATGTTAAATAGATTATGCAAGGAAATCCTATATGTTGTTGATAATAGATGAATTTGGTTGGGCCAGGAAGTAGGTGTGTCCTAACATAGAAAGTAGGTGTGGAAAATGTTAAAGTATAAAGTAGGGGTGTATTAAAAATACTAAGAATTACTACAATATAAGTTATCAATAATTTTTGTGTTCCATAACTAAGAATGGAAAACATGAATTTGTTCATAATTGCCACTTGATTATATGTTTCCTTTTGTGATACTGGAAGATTTTGATAGAATTAGGTAAACCTTGTGTTCATTTTTGCAGTGACCATGGAAGCAAGAGTCTGAAGTTGATTTTTAACCTTTGTATAAAAGTCATTATTATTTTAATAACATCATCTTAGTTTAATAATCACAAATGCAGGATCACTTCAAAGAGTCCAATTAAGCTTTAATGCTTGAACTTCAAAACACTTACTGATAAATAACAGAGAACACATTCTGTACTTTATAATAATGGAGGGAGCTCATCTGATACCTCTGTAGCTGGTAGTGGACAAAATTGCGTGAACGGAAATTCTACACAGATGACCAGGAAGACATGAGTGCATCTCCACAGGTTTTTGTTAGGCCCTCCCCCTTCCCCCCCTAGTATTGTTTGCATGCTCAATTCTTATTCTGGAATACTCATAATAATATCGGTGACGACACAGCGGGTGCCAAGGGGGCAAGCCCCTCTTCCCGTCCCAACCAAACTTATTGAAATATTATAATGTACAAGGGTACCATTACAGGTGATTTTACTTACACATGCTAATAATGCTCTTCAATTATAAATAGCTAAGTGTCACAATCATACATAAATTTCATAAATTTTGATCTATATGGAATCACCCCTGATACACGTATTGTTTGCTAGTACAGATTTCATGATTCTTTTTTAACTCAATTACAAGATCCCTCAATACGAAATAATAATCCAAAGTACGATGACAATTATGATATTATTGCTCTATTTGAATAAACACATTAATTATTATTAAAACCAATTTAACGAGTGTAATTAGCACTTTCATTGCACTATTAAATTTACACAATCCACTAACTTATATATTCGCTAGTTAAAAGGAATGCTTAAATATGGGAAGTATTGGTTTATTCTAAGGGATATTACATTGTATAATTAAACCTTCAATTGAGTCATCTGGCTAAGTGTTATTTACAAGAAATTATAACTGTTCTACCCAGATTCTTGCTACTTTGATGGATGTGTAAGAGATATTCTCGCAAATGATTGTGAAGTACACTGGAATAGTACAGGTTTCTGTTCTATACATTGTCCAAACTCGAGCCATATAGTGAATGCTAGCTGCAATAATTGCAGTGCAATTACAGATGATTTCTGTCTGGTGCCAACTAGTGAGAAACATTATACTACTACTACTACTACTACTACTACTACTACTGCTGAAATGGTCAGGAGTAGTACATTTTCAATTTTACGGACAGGCTCAAATTACTTTCTGAGTGAAAATAGAACTGATGGATCATCATTGCTGATCATCATAGTTAGTGTTACTGGAGGTGGAATTTTATTGTTCGCCTTTACTTTCACTATGATCTTTGTATTATCAATTTATACATTTTACAGTAAGAGAAAGAATTATATTTATTTAAGTTTTAATCAGCAAGTGTACTTTGTTTTACAGAGAGAAAAAAGTTGAAGCAGTAAGTATTTATAATATTATATTATTCAGTAATGATAATGATTTTTAATGGCAATAGTACTGCTATCAATTTGAACACTCAGGAGGTAACTATGCATCATGTATTTGTTATTCCCTTATCAGCCAGTCATATTTGTCTTTTAGGAGGAAATGTACATGGAGCTTACCAACCGGTTTCCAAAAAATAGCACGACATTTACTCCTAGAGATGTTAACAATTTCAAAGTTGTAGCGAATGAAACCTTTATTATAATTTACATTTAATATTATTCTTCTTTTCTTTAGAACTATCCTGATCAAACTTATTCTTCATTGAAATGGAAGAAACATGAGTTAAATAAAGATGAATATGAAGCCTTACAATGCAAGCATTTACCAATTCGCAGAATTGTAAGTGTTATAAATCAGGAGGAGTATATATTGATGTTTTAAAGATATTATACACGTACTCATAAAATTCTTAAAATAAATTTAGTAATGGTGAATTCATGTCTTTATTGAATACTTCAACATAATATAGAAATAGAATATGAATCTATTTAACTTGCATTAGCTATACTATTGACAAGTAATCATCATTGTATTCAAACATTATCTTTTTGTCAGCTATAGTGTCCTAGATAGGTGTTATAATACACAAATATTAAAATGCAGTGAAATATTAGACTATGGAAGCATTGACTATTTGTATTGTGTTTACTAACATCATACTTTCCTAAACATCATACTTTCCTAAATATAATAGTACATCATCAGAACGAATAAGAATAATTATTACAATCAAAGTAAACGTAATAATAATAATGAATACTAACATACCATATCTAGCAGTTGTTAATTTTTATTTAGGTACCTCAAATAGGTTATGCAGAAATTAGCACTTGCAATCATTGTGGTCATGTTAAGAATTCTTCTGAAGAAAGAATTAAATATGCTGATGTTTGTGCACCCACGACTGAGGCTGGTATGATTTATCTTATCATTTTTTTGCTTACAACCTGGCTGTACTGATGTTCTTAAATGTACTAGATAATGCATTAGATTTGAACACACTTCTGCTACAGTTACGTCCTATATCAGATAAGTTCAGATTGTTTGGCAGTGTAGCTGGAATATCTCCATCTAGTCTCAACACGATAGTTTCAGAATGCGTTTCACCATATAATGCTTTAATAGAAGTTTGTGATTTATGGCTGGATAAATGTCGAAATGAAGAAGTTGTTCCCACCTGGCATGCTGTAGCTGAAATTCTGGATTTAATTGGTGAAGAAAAATTGTCAAAAAGCTTGTTGGAAGTATATCTTTCTGGTATGTTAAAAATAGCTTGAAATGTCTTAAATATATATTATTGGTTAGACAGAAATAAATCACTTTTTTTTATGTATAAAACAACAACAATATAGGAGAATTGCCAAAACCAATGGACATAAACTTGGTATTACCTCATAAGGAGTCTTCAGAAATGGCTTATGATTTTGTCAGTACTTCTGCCAAAAGTAAGTAACCTGTGAAACAAAATCCAGTACTATGATAGTTGGTGATGCCATCAGTATTTAGAGGAAATATATTAAAATTTGCAGTTGACATATTGATTAATATGATGATAAACCTATAAGTTTATATGTGAGTAATGAATTTTAGTAGCTCACATTATAAACAAGTTTCATATATTTCTTAAAATGCCTAGCATTTATGTTTATTGTAATTGATTACACTCAAGATATTGATGAAGTGGTAGATGATGGAGAACCTCCTCCAATTCCTCCCAGTATACTGAAAATACAAGATAATGGTAATGAGAGCATTGAAGTAGATCCACAATATGAAGTTGTAAACCTCTAACTGTGATTACTAACATTCTACAAGATTGATAACTTTGATGTTTTAACAACAGTATAGTTTTGTCTTAATTTTTGTTTATCTCATAAATAATGTGTACACAGTTTATTTAGAAAAGAGTAATAGCTACATCTTAGACAACAGGAAATATAAATAAATACAAGATTCCAGTTTGGATTTACTACTGAAATTACTATTAGTGGACTATAATATGCATTAAATTATTTGATAGTAGTAAGCCTTATATTTGAACATATCTCTAAATTGACTATACAATACTAGTCAGTGGACATTGTAATGTAAACCCTTGTATATCGCTGCCATGACCACACTTAAATAGCTGCTGCAATATGCGTCTTGCCATTTAATCTTTATTTTGTCTGCTTTTAATGAGTGCATATGTCACAGAGATTTGATTTATGCCCACATTCCCAAAACATTAACATCCATTGATTGAGATATCATCTCTTTACAGCTATACTAGCTAACATGGTCAATTACTTGACATTATTACTATCTCTCTTAATCTAATATTTTTATCTCCTTGAAGTGTCCAGTGCTAGATAATTATAAATTTTATATGCAAGAAATATTTATTTTCACACAACAAATCAGAAAGCAGTAGTGTATACGCTCTGAAGCTTCACGTGTCAGAAACCACACTAATGTAATTTCAAAACACATATTGCCTGTATAAATTCATGTTTATAATAATATGATGAATATCATAACAAATTGCAATTGGGAAACTAAGAGTAAAACAACAACTATGTATACTGAAAGATTCACTTTCAATGTTTTTGTTTCAATTTATCTCCCAAACTGAACAAGTCATTTAATATTTAGAAGTTACATGTAGTAACTGAGCACAAACAGGTAAACAGTTGAAAGGAAAAATATCATGATTTTAAACATATATATTCACAATATTTATTATTATAGAAAGAAAGCATATGTGATTGAATTATCTTACACAGTACGTAATTTGAAAATGAAAGAATGTACAACTTACTAGCAGAGTAAAGGAAGTTGCACATTCGACAAAGTTTAAAGGGTAAATCTTTCCTATCAGAGGATTTGAATGCAATGCATCCCTTCCAGAGCTATTTTCACCAACTGCATAGAATCCATTGACAACCATAACAAAATCTGTAAAATGTCTGAATAATTAGAGTTAGCAAAAAAAACAACTTACAAGAGTGTACACATTTCAGGCATGAGGAAAATTCACTTTCATCTCTGTGTATTTTACATCTCTTAACCTTATGCAGCTATATTCATTCTCAAACTGACATGTAATAGTTGTTAACTGGTATTTATAAGCTTCATAAAAAATGGAGGCTGCCACCTTTGAATTTATCCCAACACAATTTTGAAATGCATTGCAGTATTTTAACACACAAAACAATGTCACATAAGCAGGAAATAAGTAGATAGCACTTTAACCGAAATAAAATTAATAATAAGAAGCAAATAAAAACATTTAAGTAAGGCAAATGGTGGATTGACCTAGGTAAAAGAGTACTTGACATTCGTAGCTAACATAACTGTACTGAGTATGTACTGCTAGCCAGTACCTCACCTTGCTTGTATATAGCTATACATGACAGTGATACGAGCTAGACTTGATTTTTCTAACTTGTATAAGAGATTATACAGAATTGTTTGTGTGTTGGGCATTCGTTTAAAGTTAGAACATCTTAATTAAGTAGTGACTACAACAACATTTTGATGCAAGTAATGTTGTTTTTTTTAAAGATATAGCAAAAACACTACTTTTTTTATCTTTCAGTTTTGTCATTTGAGGTTATATTTATATAAACAATATTAAATGAAGTCATGCATGGGAGGTCTTTAGGTTGCAGCACTGTTTGTCTATTGTGATTAAATGGTTATCATAACTCAAACAGTTACACAATGTATATGCTGTCATTTCAAACAATAACTACTTTGTTAGCATAAAACCACAAAATGAAGTACATTAAAATTCATGGCTCAATTTTTTAATTTTTTTATGCTAGACCTTTAGTAGGTTATATTATTAGGTTTCTATGTAACTGTCGAGACTAATTGACTAAAGGGATATACTCATCATGCTTTAAAATTGACATTTGCACGAATTATAATAAAATTTAAATTTGACTAACAGCAAAAATGTGCTAGATATATAGTGCTTATTGCATAAGTTAGAGTGTGATAAGGCGAAATATTTCACTGTGCTGGCTAATTTTTTTCTTCATAAGTGAAAATAAAGACTGAGATGAAATATCTTGTCATATCACTCTGACAAGTACATTATTCTATGAGACATCTTCACTGCAGTAGTTTATAATAGTGTTAACACAGTTTGTAAAGTTGGCTGAGTTAGTATACCTCCCTATAGCTGATAATTTCAGACATTGAATGTAATTTTTAGTCCATTGAGTGCTGAAGTCTTTTTAGCCATAGCAAATGTGATAGAAATTGAAGTTTAATGAAACAACATATTCAATGAAGGTAGTATCTTGTGTGAACACAATGTGTCTGGCTGCTTGATTTACACTGAAAGAAAAGTGGAATTTCCTGCTAAGGTTAAGTATAGCTATCTCACAGATCACCTGTCCTTCATATTTCCAACTTCAGGACAGATGAGTTGGTGGTAACCATTCCTGGTACTGTATAGGGCGTACTTTCCTTCACTATTTCCTTAACATATCCTGGACATAAACTGCACTATTTCCTTTACATGCCATATGGTTTGTACTGCATATATCATATCACATTTCCTTCATAATTTCCTGAATTAAAACTGAACTATTCCTGTACATAGGTAGCTGCCTGTGCAAAAATGTGCAGCTTTCCTGTACTCAAAACTGCACTTTTCATGCACCTTTCCCACACAGAACTATTGTTCACACACCTTTCCTACAGCAATCCTGAAGTTAAACTGCACTTTTTGTGCAACACAAATCCTTCACCTTCAAATTTACCAGAGTATGAATAAATAATTTATGACCATGTACAAATAAAAATAAAAATAAAAATGATGCATCGCCATCAGACAACAGTTCCTGAACTTTGGCTCCATCTCTGCAATTAGTCTGGCGTCGCCGACCCTTTCCTTCTATTATTATTATGCGTGGGCGAAGGAAAAGGGTCTGGTGAAGCTAACGTATACTACTTGTGCAACCGCATATGCTTAACAGTATGACGTCAGTACGCAATAATTTGCACGCGAGTATTATAAAGCTAAGTTACGGGTGTGCTATCCAGCATTGCCATGGCTTCTTTTCTACCAACAGTTTGTTGCTTGTGGTGGTCCAGCTAAATCTGGTTGTAGACTGTGGTGAATGACCTGCAAACCCAAGTCACCCCTCACTAAATTAGTTCCCAACTCTAACTCGTCGACCCTTACCGGGCGGATCATTTATATTTCACTTAGTCAGCATTAATTTTACCCGACTCTATCGTAGTTGTGGCGCTGCGCCCGAGGTTTTATATATTGTGGCCAAGGGCAAAGCAATAATCAGAATGTGTGTGTTGTCAAATTGAAGTTGTATCGTGTTTTAATTAAAAACTAAACAAACTCGTTGACCGTGGCGTTGGGCGGGCGAGGATAAGGGCTGACCCTCAATCAGATAACCCCCTCCGAAGTTCCTCTTCACGTCGCCATTCTCTGGTGGCAGGCTACCATCCGGCGGACGCACAACAAGTGGCGGCAGCGGTGCTCAACTCCATCTTCGCAGAACGTGCAATACCTAGGGGAAGACCACAAGGCCTAGCACTTGTCAACTGTGGAGACAGCCATCGCAACCCGTAACGGTCCAAGCTACATCGGCAAACTTGCTAAGTTGAACTCTTTGATTATTATACTTGTAATTCATTATCTCCCATTTCATTTCTTTTGTAGATCATTTCACTTCATTATATGTCTAGTAGTTCTCAGTCAGATCTACAATCTTCTATAGCTGAAACCATTCCAAGTCCCTCATCACCCATAACACTTCCACTACCTGACCTTGACAATTTTGACTTTTTTGTTAACGATAACTTTCCTTCTACAGCACTTTCAGATTTTTCGTCTGAGGTCGACACACCTTCTGTACCTGCTACTCCACAACCTGTTTCCACTTGCCAAATTCAGGCACGTTCCAAGTCCAAAAAGCAGCAAATCACAACTTCTACCTCACCTATTATGGCCGACCCGAGCTTTTCAGAATCCATGCAGCAAATCCTAGTAGCCATGCAGAAACAGAGTGAAGCGCTCCAACTGCAAAATACCTTGATGCGAGAGCAGCTTGATGCAGAGAAGGATGCAAGGCGTAGTGAACAAGAAGCATCATCGACAGAGAGACAAGCTCTTGTAGAAGCCAGAAGATTAGAACAGGAACGGGAGAAAACTGCAAGGGAAGCTTGGGAAAAAGAACAGCGTGACCAGTGGGCACGGGAACAGAAGCTGAGAGAGGATCTCCAGACCCTGCAACTGAAGCAAGCAGAGAAGCTAGAGGGAGACCGGCTACTCCGAGAGGAAAAGATACGTCAGCAGAAGGCGGCTTTGCAGATTGCTCCTATGGGTTTACGTGAGGATGTCCTATGTTATTTTGATAGACTGGAGACTAGTTTTAATTCACTTGGAATTGATGTAGATGCACATAAGATAGATGCTCTTAGAACTGGTCTTAGAGATGAGTTTAGGGATACCCTTACTAATGTGTCTAAGAGTGGGGACATCTCTTATGAAACGGCCAAAACACAGGTTTTGCTGAATTCAGGGTTTAGTAGTCACCTGAACATCTTGCATTTTTCCCTTTTAGGCCCTAGTGCTAATGAACCTTCCAGATGGTTTAAAGAGAAGGTTTTCCGAATGCTTAGCCTATATAGTAGTTCACCTCTAGAGACTAAACATGAGGCTGCAGTTGTTGAGCAAGTTGTTAGTAACATTTGTATTAGTATGCTCACATGTACTCTGACACCTGAGGCTATTGACAAAGTTCTATCTCCAAAAAACAAAACTATAACCCAAGTCTTTAATGCCTTTTCCTTGTATGTGAGTGAACATCCGTATGCTCTGAAACGTCCTAGATATAACAACAGGTATGACAAATACAATTACGACCACTCTGACAAGAGATCACATGACAAATTTGTTGACAAGAGATCTAATTCTAAACCTGATTACAATAAAACTGACAGTGTTAAACAAGACAATGACACAAAATCTTCAGTTTCAAACCCCTCAAAACCTAGTAACAAGTCAGAAGATAGTGGTAGCCCCCCCAAGTCCCCCATTACATGTGGGTACTGTAACAAGCGGGGACATACAACTGAACAGTGCTTTACTAGGAAACGGCATGAGAAGGAAAAGTCTAATGGGAATAAGTCTAGTGTTGGACGGGTACACTCACAGGAAAACTTACACAGTGTGACTAAACCAGTTCAAACATTCACACTCAACAAACCCACGACTCCCTTTTCTATCTGTGGGTTGTTTTTTGATAAAGAGGTGAAAGTTCGCATTGACACAGGTGCTGATATTACTGTGGTACCTATGAGTGTTGTACCACAAGACACTCCTGTTTTGGGCACAACAGTTATTGCCTCTTATAATAACATAACTACTACAGCCAATGTTATCATGGGTACTATTGAAGTTATGGGTATTAAGAAAGACTATCCCATGGCAGTATCTCTGGATATCAGAGACCCATGTATCTTACTAGGTACAGATTTTGGTTTACCTGACCTTATGAGTGTGCTGACCTATGCAGCTAAGTTACCACAGGTACAGGTGGTAACGAGAAAGATGGCAGCTGAAACTCGAGTAAATGAAGAGTTGGCAAGACAGACTGAGCTTGATCAACAAGCAACAGCAACCCCACCAGACTTGGTATTGCCACATGTGACTTCTGAGGCTGAAGTTGACTCCTCTGAAGTAGAAGTGGACTCTCCTGATGTGGATGGTGAAGACCTTCAAGCAGATTCAACACTGCCCGAGGTTTGCAATGGGGAGGTGGTTGACTTACCTTTGGCTACTAATGGTGGGATCTGTAGAGATACTTGGATTAAGTCCCAAGAAACTTGCCCTTCACTATCTAATTGTAGACATTGGGCAAATGATAACGAGAAGGGATACTTTTACCATGAGAATTTGCTCCTATTTAATCCCCAGTTAGACTCGGATAATGTGTTACACAACTCTGTAATAGTGGTCCCAAAAGAGTTCATACCAGTAGTTTTGAGAGCGGGACATGACCAGTCTGGGCACCTGGGAAGATCTAAGACTAAGGCTATAATTTCTAGGTCTTTTACCTGGCCTGGCATTACAGTGGATGTCAGGGAGTATGTAAATAGTTGCCAAACTTGTCAGTTAAATTCTAAACAGAGCCCACCTAAGGCTCCACTGACAGTGACTGAGACATTTTCTATTCCCTTTGAGAGGATTGCCTTCGACCTAGTTGGACCTTTTCCCAAATCTAGAAAGAATGGGTACAGATATATCCTTACTGCCATCTGTATGGGTAGTCATTACTGTTGGGCAATTCCTCTCCGAAACATAAGAGCAGAGGATGTGATTGATGGAATGCTATCTGTGTTTAAAGACTCTCAATTTCCAAGGGAAATTCTAACTGATAGGGGAACACAGTTTGTTTCACTTGTCACTAAGCAGTTTTGTGCCATGTTTAATATTTCTCAACTGAAAACCTCAGCATATCGACCTCAGTCGAATGGCATGCTAGAAAGAATGCATGCTACCCTAGTCTCAATCATTAAAAAGTCTTGTGTATCTCGGGTTGACTGGCCTAATCAACTCGACTTGGCAATATTTGCACTAAGAAACATGCCCCACAGGGATCATGGCTACACCCCTTGCGAACTTGTGTTTGGGAGAAGAATGCCCCATGTAGTTCGTTACCTTTATGACATTTTGAAGGAAGACAAGTTAGAGGGTGTCAATGTTAGTCAGTACATGGATGACCTGTGCGAACGACTAGACTTAATTAGGGCAGATATGAAAGCGAAGCTCAGTGAGGCCAAAAGTATCCAAAGAGACAAAGAAGACAGCAAATCCCTTAGATCATTTAATGTGGGAGACCAGGTGCTGTTTCGTACCCCAGGGCTGACTGCAAAGTTGGACTCGTCCTGGGAGGGGCCATATCAGGTTATAAAGAAGATTGGCATACTTAATTACCAGATTAAAATGACTAAAGATGGGAAACAGCACAAGAAAGTTGTACACATTAACCATATCAAGCCCTTTAATGAGGAATTAGCTATCTGTAACCGTGTTGTGGTACTTACAGAAGAGCAGGAACCTAAGTGTATATTGAACCAGCCAGACTTGACTGAAGAACAAAAACTGGAGTTAGATGGTGCCCTGAATGAGTATACACATGTGTTTTCTGATGAGCTAGGTGACACCACACTGAATCCTGCTCATATTGACACCACTACTGACGATCCCATTTTTGTCCCTCCGTACAAGATTCCCATTGGGTTAGAAGACCAGGTGCGCGCTGAGCTGCAAGCCCTTCTGGATCAGGGGATCATAGAGAGAAGTGAGGCGACGTGGGGTTTCCCCTTGATTCCTGTACGAAAGAAAGATGGAGGTATTAGATTGGTAGTGGATTATCGGAAGTTGAATCAGGTTACTGTGACTTTACCATTTTACATGCCTACTATTACGGAAATAACTGACAAACTGGGGAATGCAAAATATTTTTCCAAAATTGACCTTACAAAAGGATTTTACCAAATTCCCCTAGACATAAACTCACGAGACAAGACGACATTTATCTCGCCTATGGGCAAGTTTCGGTTCACAAGATTACCGTTTGGACTTAAAAACGCCCCGGCAACATTTCAGTGTTGTATGATAACATCTATGTTAACCTCATTGTGTGATTTTGCGTCATCTTACATAGACGACATTATAATTTTTTCTAATGCATGGTCTGATCACATTGCTCATATTAAGTCTGTGTTATCACTACTGAACGACAATAACTTGACAGTGAAACCTTCTAAGTGTACTTGGGGAGCCACGTCTATTGACTTTCTTGGCAAAACAATTAACAATAACAGTATATCTATTCCCCATGCACGCATACAGGCACTTCAGTCTTACATTAAACCATGTACTCAAAAGCAACTTCGGTCCCTTTTGGGACTAGTTAATTTTTATCGAGCTTTTCTTCCATCTCTGGCCAATTATACAAAATCGCTAACATCAGTTTTGTCTCATTCTCACCCATCTACAATTGTTTGGTCACCATGTATGAACAATGATTTTTCTTCCATTCTTGATCTTATTTCTTCTCACTCTTCTCTCACTATTCCTAACTCTGATGATACTTTCTCTATTTCTTCTGATGCCTCTTCCAAGGGGGTGGGTGGTGTCCTATATGTATGTAGGAGTGGTCAGGACCTGCCTGTGGCGTTTTATAGCCGTCAGACGAAGCCGCGTGAGGAGAAGTTTTCGGCCTCGGAGTTAGAATGTCTTGCCTTAGTGGAGACGGTGGACCATTTCAAGTCATACCTCATTGGCCGACGCTTTAAGGCCTTCACGGATCACAGAGCCTTGAAAGGACTCCTATCTTCCACCAGTTTGAATTCGAGATTATGGCGGTGGGTGATCAAACTTATGGAATTCGACATGGAGATATGTTACAGGAGGGGTAGCGACAATGTTATCCCAGACGCACTCTCCAGACAGGGATGGCCTGACCGACCACCACTTGAATGTAAAGATGCTCTACTTCCTCAATCATCCATCTCCTTTGAGGAACGTCCACTCTCGCCTTCAGTCGGGGGAGGTGTGGTGAATGACCTGCAAACCCAAGTCACCCCTCACTAAATTAGTTCCCAACTCTAACTCGTCGACCCTTACCGGGCGGATCATTTATATTTCACTTAGTCAGCATTAATTTTACCCGACTCTATCGTAGTTGTGGCGCTGCGCCCGAGGTTTTATATATTGTGGCCAAGGGCAAAGCAATAATCAGAATGTGTGTGTTGTCAAATTGAAGTTGTATCGTGTTTTAATTAAAAACTAAACAAACTCGTTGACCGTGGCGTTGGGCGGGCGAGGATAAGGGCTGACCCTCAATCAGATAACCCCCTCCGAAGTTCCTCTTCACGTCGCCATTCTCTGGTGGCAGGCTACCATCCGGCGGACGCACAACATAGACACTGGGTATCCCAAGTCTCAAAAACGCTGATTTTACTAACCGTTCCATCCGTATCATCAAGAAGAAGGCAAGCCACGCAGACTTTTCCCTAAAGGCACGTGACTATTTCAAGTAATCTGATTGGCACATAGCTGCGTGTGTGGTTGCACAAGTAGTATATGTTAGCTTCACCAGACCCTTTTCCTTCGCCCACACATAATAATAATAGAAGGAAAAGGGTCGGCGACGCCAGACTACTCTGCAATATCTCGAGTTCATCTCTGCAACCTCTTTAGTTTATCCCTGCATTAACAAAGAAACAAAGTAATGAACTCAATGGTGATACTTCAAACACTAGTATTAGTGATCAATGACTTGTACAAATTACAATCCTACATCCACAGATCCAATAACACATTAAAGAATCACCTAGATATCACTAATTAGCGTTTTCATACTTACTCAATAAAACTGAACAACACCGCGCTCTCTACTTGCTATCGCAGCCTGTAAAGCAGTCTAGTAAGATCACACAAGGCAGAAATTAGCTTAATCTTCACTGTGCCCACCACCGCGTGTACACGCAAATTGTGTTGATACCTTTCTTCTACACAACCAAAAAAGAAATTCCGGTTCAGTAACGTGATCACTACTGATGCGGTACTTTTCATGAACAGCGTAACCAATATGTAAGGGAAATACTGTGTAACGGGGTTGTTGTGTCGACCCCGAATCCAGACACCCAACGTCCCTGTACCGTGAATATCACGTAAACGGAAAGTTAAATCGGCCCTGTATCTGGCAGTTCAACATCCTTGTACCAGCTCTTACAATCCCGAAACGATGTCCTCTTTTTGACCGATCAGTTACTGTATATCAGCGCTGTTACAATATTGTAAAAAATATTGTTACTACAATGTTTTGAATACTTTTTAGATGAACAAGATATCTTGAATAGCTAATATATAATAGCTAAATGAATGAAATAGTTTAAAAAAAAATTCAAAAAAGAACTTGCTGTAAAGATATTATGCACACAAACAAAAGATATTTAAACAATACTGGACATTGCTATAGTCATGAATAAATTCAAGTCTTGAAGTAGATATGTTTTCACGTTCTACATTTCTTGAAAATGACTTTGACACAAAACCACAAGAACTTTCACATTTGTGAACCATCGACACTGCTGTCAATATATCATGGGTATCCACAACAAAAAGTTCATTCATCAAAGCATATCGGGGACAGTCAAGGTCGTCCACTCTTGCGATACCTTGCAAAACAAACAAACAAACAAAAACAGGAAAAATAAACAAAGTAAATTTATATAGCTACTATATCAGCTTTTATTGCACCCTTGATATTTTTACTTGAATATTTCTGCATCACGCGAGCGTTCAATATTCTCCCATATTGAACGCTTATTATTGAACGTTCCTTGGCGCGCTTGCGTTGCCGATAAAATGAATGAAAAATGTATTGTTTCTAATTGGGTAAAAATGTCAACGGTGCAATAAATCACTTATTACACTCGTCGTACAATATGGGAATGATATTTTACTCTCACGCTCTATTTTCACTCGCCTACGGCTCGTGAAAATACTATGCGTGCTCGTAAAATATTTCCCCATATTGTACTCTGACTCATGCAATAAGTATTATATATTGTAATACCTTGAGAAGAGCACTCTGATTGTAGGCCACGATTGATGCTCCCCATTTTGCCTTCAGAATTCTTGCAGGATACCAACAACACTCCATAATTCAGCTGCTGCATAAGTTTACATATACCCACTTCTTCATTAATATAGACAAAACTTACCGGACTAAAAGAAGAAGCCAGCTTTACAAAGTCACCATCACAAATTAATTCCCCATTCTGACCGATGACACCATTGAATACCTCCACGCTATCCTCAAGATTCCAACCGTCATAGTGAACACAAAAGGGCCTAGCAGCTCTATCAAGCGTACTAAGTGTAACGTCTGGAGCATCTGGCAGGTCCAGTTTTATGTCCATCAAATAGCACACTGAACTTCGCTACAATTAAACAGTTAGAGATACAATAACTCTACAATAAAGTGTACATTTACATGTCATAGAGACATGAAAAAATGACTTAATTACCTTATGCTGAAATTTTTCCTGTGAACAAATTTTGTTGTCACAAGATAAGCATGTGTATTCCTGGTTATAAATTATGAATATTATATAATATTAGATTTTATAGCATTGCTCAACAAATAACTTTGTATGGTCACCGGTTAGTTAGCAACACACATCCAAAGTGATACTAGTCAGCCTATAGTATGAAATGTCCAAGTCAACCTGAGGAATTAATCATGAATTCAGATACTTAATTACAATTAATAGCAAACCAATTGAAGAAATTATGCCAAGCCCATCATCTTAACTTGGCACATATAAATTAAGTTGCAGAAGATATTATGCTGCTTCAATTGGTTTTAAAAATGAGTCAATAAATAAATGCATTATTTAAAAGTATGATATCCAACTGAATATTGTTCCCATGAATACAACAATATAGTTGTTTACCAAGGAATATGCATATTTGTGGAGAATGGTATTTGTAGATCGAGGCTAGGCAGCGGCATCTAGTCGTGACAATTGCTGTCATTCCTGTACCTTCCATCGGATATATCTTCTGATGGCATCTCACTACTCAGTGGATCAGGGTGCAATACAACTCTTGTACCCTTTACAACTTCCACAAGATAAGGACTTTATCTCCTGGAAGTTGTAACTATATCATATACAATAAGACACTTCACATTTAAGACTCTATTAACAAGTAGCTAAATTGACAGTAAAGTTAAATGCATGAACAATTATTATAACATACAAAATGTATGGTAAAACACGCATACCTTTCTTAATGCACCAGGCTGATATATAGGTTTATGAGAAACACTTCCCGTGACGTCACACTATTCATGAAGTGTTGAAAGACAGATGAGTGATACAGTTCACTAAGACCAGTGCCACAACTACACAACAAAAACGTAATAAAAAAGCTGTAGCGTGTAAGAGAATAAAGAATTTAAAGGGGTATGGTACGCCCCCCTAAGTTTTGATACGTGTAATATATGCAAAAAAATACTTAAAATACTTCGCAAATTCATTTCTTCCAAGTTATGTAGGAACATTGTCAAAAACCTGCTGTAAAATAGCGAGAAAAATACCATCACATACCATTCTCACCTTTTTCCACTGGGGAGAAATCCACCTTCACATATATATCTTATGTGTTCAATAACAGCAAATCGATTACAAATATCTCTGCTGGGAGCTTGCTTGTTTCCGTAGATATTCTGTGCTCTTATACAAGAATTAAAAGCTTCACATCTACATGTGGAAATAAGCATTTGTACAATGAACCCACTTGATAGATACTTTGCTATAAACTTTGACTTACCTTTGTTAGACACAGCCAAATTTCTCTATCACCACCAGAGAGATATGGGTAAATTATAAATAAAGCCATTTGTGCCCATGCCTTGTAGTCTCTTCCGAGAAAAGACTGATGATAGCAAACAACATTACCATGTAGTCTGACTTTAAATCCAGAATAGTGGAAAGCACGTATCCTGGCTAACACCTCCTTTTTTGTCTCCCATTAAGCGTTGGAATGACACTATTCAACAAGTACTTGAAAGGTCCAAGTAGAATAGTATGTAATGACTCCACCGGTGTGCTTCTATATAAAAAAGTATTCCAAATTGTATGGAGCACTTTAATTAAATCTAAAGTATAGCTCACCTATATAAGTCAGCAGGTATCATAAGCATTGGATTGTTGGTCTCCTTAATGCCATACTTTGTACGTAGCTGTGCCTTGGCCCGTTCTGTCTTTTGTGACTTGATAGCTTCAATCTGCTGGAGGGAAGAAAGTGAAGTTCGTTCTGGACCTATTATTGTCGGATTAACATCCCGATCCACCTAAAATACAATTTACATTATTATATATATACACACACACATATATGTATATATATATATAGCTGTGTGAACACTATTTACCATGCACATGCGGCAATACTTTCTGGCTGCTCCACCAAGGTGATTTAAAAGTTCTGATGCCCGAGGATTGTCTGCCAAAATACACATCAATGGAGCAATGATGAGAACCCTTTCCTTTATTAAGGCATCATAAACTTCGATTCCTTCCACTTCAAGTTCCTTAAGTTCTCTAGCTATGGCCACACTCATATCCATTGCAGAGACTACGTCAGAGCAGCAGCAGAAATGTATATTAGTGAGCTTTGCATTTTCTTGTCGTGGTAGGCCACATAACATTAAAGACCAGGAGTCAAACTTGTGCCATTTTTTGGATTTGTTCCCACTAGTATCATCTGTGAAGAGCATTATTGGAATTGAAAAAACAGCTCTACCATTTGACCTTTCTTGTATAGGATGTGGTGAACAATAATCCAAAAATTCCTAAATAAATAGTTGACAAAAAATGTCACATTTATAAAGGATTGACCAGCAATAACTTAACCTGTTGACTTAACAAGTTGAGTGTGTCACTATTGCTCTCCCATAGCAGAAGACTAACAGGTTGTCCACACTTCCCAGAAAGGGAGGAAATAGGAACAGAAATGGTATCAAAGATAATTAATGTCCCAGAAGATATGTAACTAACTAAAGAATCCGGAATTAAATGCTTAAACTGTTCCATTGTCAACATTACATCAAGTTCAACATACAGTTCCTGGATATTCTCCTGTATTTATTCATCAACATGTATTCATTAAGCAATTGGTAGTGCCATTCTATTTTTTCATACCTGCTTAAAAAATTTGACTACTACACAGGTAGCCTCTCCTTGTAGATCACAATAAAAACATTTAACAAAATCACGGATGAATATATTAGTTCCATCAGGCAGAGAAGCCATTGGTGAATAGTAGCGTGGATTATTTAGCCACCGAGAAGCATGATACATTTCACTAAACGAAAAAAAAATTATAATAACATAAACATAGTAATAATTCTGTGCACCTGTAAGTTCCATTTGTAACGACAGGATAACGTTGCAGTAAACTTGTAATACTTGGACTTCCAAGACATCTTTGCAGAATAGAACTCAAAGAGTTCACATAAAAGGGAATACCATCTGAAGTTACACACTACATAAAATAAAAGTAAGCAAATTCATTATAACTATCTAGCAATAATGTATAACTACTAAAAAACTAGAGATTAATACATGATTTCTTTCAAAAAAATATCAGTGTATAGAAAAAATGTAGAAATATGATATAAATTAATGTAGGCTCTTGATTTAGAAATATTATTCTTGCTCTGATCATGAAATATAAGGGGGAAACTTCCTCATAATCAGTACAGATCACTTCTATTTGAGAAAGGGGAGGCAACTTCAGCAAGGGGAGGAGGGGGAGGAGGGATTATATCACCTTCCCTTCCCATTCCCCCCCCCCCCCATTTGTAGGCTATTTATTCCGTCCTCCTCCCAAAATAATATTAGTCCTCCAGAAAAAAACTTGCCTTTAATAAATATAAACCTCATCTTCCAAAAAGGTCAATCTGAACCCCTTTAGAGTCATTCATATTAAAAAAAAAAAAAGAAGTATAGCCAATACAAGTGCAATGAGATGAGAATTATTTTAAATTGTTTACCCTAGCAGGAATTGACATTCCTGGTAATTTGAAATTCTTTACTTCTGTAAAAGTAGGGACAATCATGCCACATTTCCGCATCATGAAGTGCACAAATTTCAAGTTGGATTCACCCTACAAAAAATGCAGCAATTTAACATCCACTTAATATTTAAATAAGTAACTCACTATTGGTTTTGGACTATTAATCAAAAAATAAAGAAATGCAAAGACTTTGCTGGGAAATGGCCAGAAATCTCCCTCTGTATCACCCTCAAGTAAATCTGTGAAGTCCATACTATCTGTTCAAATCATTAAACAGCAGAAATAGTAACAAATCTATCAAAACAGAGTGAAAAATCTAGCTTGCACCCTCTTTATTTCCTATTCCTGAATAAAGCATCTACCTGTGTCAAATAAATCATTATCAATGCCAAGGTCTTCATAATCACTGGTATACAAATATTTTTCAGATGCAAGGTCGCCTTTATTATGCACACTCTCTATATCAGAGTCATTGTCCTCCCCGTAAACGTCATCATCAACCTACTCAAATATGCATGCACTACATATTTAAGTAAAAAGTGAAAGATGAAAACCTACAGTTTCAAAATCCATTTCTGTATCTCTTGGGCTATCTTCTGCGCTTGCTTCTATGTTATTAATACAGCTCACAAACACCTTGTGGCTTTCACTTGCAAGATGCCTGTCCAATTTGCTCTTAAATTTAAACTTTAACTTGCACTCTTCACAATAGTATTCTGTGATACAGCTAACGTAGTAATTCTTTCCCAGTTACAAGAAACAACTTGCCTTTTGGTGCCACACTAGAGGATTCAGCCATTGCCTTTTCACGTGACTCACACCCTCACACCTGTGAGTAGAGTACGCGGGTTTTTGGCGGTAAAAAGAACCAAGGCGAAAGCTGTTTGTTGTTGTTGTCGTTGACTCTTTAGAGACTTGTTTTAGATATGTCTAGCAACAATTCCAGCCAGAGAAGCGGGAACTGTGTCCATAGTGGGGGTAGGCCCTCTGGCTCTGGTAGTAGCAGTGGCACAACCGGCGGCAGTGGTACAAGCGTTGGCAGTGGCACAAGCGGTGGCAGTGGTTCTGGGGGCTCCAGACCTTTCGCTGCAACCAGATTGCCAATGCCAAGACGAGAAGAAAGTCATCGTAGTTCTCAATTGCAGCAGAAGTCCTATGAAGTCTGCTGTCAGTTATTTGAAGAGCAAAAAAAAACCAGGGAGGAGTGTAAGAAAATGAGTATTTCAATTAGCAAGATAGAGGCAGAATTGAAACAATTAAATGACGAAATAAGGCAGCAATCTGAAACATTGTTCTGTGTGGAAAGCAGCATATATAAAGTAAGTATATTTCATTAGCTATGTAACAAAATTTATTCCTAAATTATTACATACAGTTTGGCTTAGTTCGAGAAATGGGAGCTCTCTATGCAAAATCTTTAACACGCCAGCCTTCAGCAAGTGATATTGGCGTAAGTTCAACTATATGTACATACATGTATCCAGTAACTGTGTTATATTATAGCAAGCTATTGTCAAAGTGATGCGTGGGGAAAGCCGAAATAAGTTAAAATTTAACAAAGCAAAAACATTTTGTGGAAACCGGCTCACAGATTTAAGATGCGAAGAACGACGTAGGGTAAGACAAACATACAAACAATTGCTTTTTTGTTATAATGTTGGTGTCATCATCTATTATACATGTGCATTAGCTTTTTGGAATAAAACCTTGTGGAAACTTTCCAGCTATGCAGACATCACAATTTGCAGAACGTTTTATGGCAACCATCAAAGCTTCTGATGACTGCAGGATTGTGTATGTGAACAATTTGGCAATACTGGTAAGAAATTT
>WLWD01004001.1_pt1 | contig 35354 bp, 14 predicted proteins | sample 6712731 | NCBI WGS metagenome assembly WLWD01 (sample SAMN12718690, study PRJNA576275) | sponge metagenome | isolation source: marine sponge | host: Mycale hentscheli | place: New Zealand: South Island, Marlborough, Capsize Point | collected 2014-11-01 | reverse complement strand
CTTGCTTGGGATCATGCTATGGCTCCACCTTACGTAGGAGGAGCCCATGGTCACCATGTAATAAGTATTGTTAGTGTGATAAAGGAAGAACTTGTTCTACTATATATGTAAGGACACGTTTAATCCGCAAGGTCTTGGATTTCGCGCCTCATGCATATTAAATATGCATGATATATTATTATGCATGCATATTAAATATGCATGCATTACTGATTATCTAGAAATCCATTGCACACCCTGCAGCATGACACTAATTGCTCAGCGACCAAGGCCTCCACCTGTGACCTGCACCATCTGCACACCTCCACAGGACCAGTTGCATAGCGACCAAGGCCTCCACCTGTGATCTGGGCCAAACTGACTTTTGAGAAATAAGTTGCTAATGTATCTAAAAACTACGGGTAGAGTGCACTAGACACTGGCCTATGAATCTGAATGAGATGGTTTGATCTGTATGCATACATGCATGTAGCATAGCCAGTGTGTAAGCATTGTTTAGAATAACTAAGGAACAACACTGCTGTGATTGCATGTCATTGATCAAAATATCACAATAACACCACCACCTGTCCCCAGTAATGAGGTGTATTCTGTTGCTATCGCCCTCCGTATCCCAGATAAATGTCCATTTGCAGCAGAATAATAAGCAGACAGGACTATTAGGTTCAACACTACCAGCTGATCATACGACTTCCTTTATTTTTTTCAATTCATTTAATACAGACATGCAATAATCACAATCCAACAAAAGATAATCAACAGTAAAATAATCACAAAAAGAAAAAAAAACAAAGACGTAATGTTCGATAGACATGTCGTACAAACGTCACTTGTACTTAGAGATAGTCTTCATTTACTTCTTGAAATCACTTCATTGTAATCGTTACAGCCTGACAAAAAGAGAAAACATTAATCACAAAAAGAAAAAAAAACAAAGACGTAATGTTCGATAGACATGTCGTACAAACGTCACTTGTACTTAGAGATAGTCTTCATTTACTTCTTGAAATCACTTCATTGTAATCGTTACAGCCTGACAAAAAGAGAAAACATTAATAAAATGCAACAAAAACATATATCCCAGTTACATACCTGTAGCTCTTATGAACAAGACAGTGGTGCTTCACATGGCTGTGTTCAAACATCTAGCATAGTACATCCTCCAACACGTGCTCATAGTTCCTCAACTCCACCAATTAGTGTCCATCTAAGAACATGCACACACATCCAAATACAAATTTGTAAATCTCTTGCTGCCGCTAGCGGTCATGCACACCTGGCAGACCCAGGATGCCTGTGCACTAAGCAGGCACTGTGAGCCATGCAAGCAAAGCTCCTGGAGCCAGGCTAGGAACTCGCAGGAGAATAGGCCTTTCCTCACAGCAAGTGGCGTGGCCACCCAAAGACCCACCTGGACCATTGCTGTTTCATGAGAAAGGCCTTGAATTTGCACCCCAGCAAATGCCAGGTACCCAATCACAGCTGGGTGGACTGGCTGGAGGCATATGGAAAACCAAATGGAAAATTGACAGAGTGGGGCTTGAACTTGGCCCTGAGCCAAGGACACAACACACACACACACACACACACCTTGAACCGTGCCACCCTCAAAGGGTGATGCTCCTCTGCTAAGCAGATTGACAGTTGCATAGTGGTTAATCATTTTCTTGGTCTTGTTGTAGCACATCTATGTCTAGCTATATCTTGGCCCCTTCTAAATGACCGACTACATCTATTGCAGGTAAAGGGTAAGAGAGTAGGGACACACACACACACACACACAAGTAAGTGGGTTCAATGCAGGATATAACTAGCACTAGTTTCCCATTCACATTTTCCAAGCCATCGACCCAGCCTTCACCAAGAGTGACAGAACTAAAAAAATATTGCATTTTGAATTTATTACAAATGTGCAATAGATGGACAAAAGCTATTCACAGTGGAGCTGTTGTTGGGTCAAGGTGATATCAGTTTATGCTCATGTGCTTCAAATAGCTATGCTAATGTTACGTCTGATATAGCTGTTCTCCAATAAAACTTGTGTAGCCAGAGGGTTGTGAGAGTAGTACTAACCCATGGAGATGAAATGGACATCAGGACCATTATCAACGACCATGAAAAAAAATTTTTTTTTCAGTGATGGTTGCATGAGAAACTAGTAACTTTGTGCGGCCGTATCAAGAGTTTTAGCTCACCTAGACAAACTCTTTACCCGCTGCTATACTGGGAAGGGGTCTGGTGGTATTAGTATTCAAAAGGAATGTAATTAGTCCTTTACCAGGATGCTCCATAATTAAAATCTAACTGAACATAAAAGTATCACACTTGGGTTTTTGGCTAAAAGCACATTACTGCTGTATTTAGATATGGCTTTTAGAATTCAGGAAAATGCCAATCATCTATGGAGACTCAGTGTAAGCATTCAAAACCTTTTCCTTACCCTGTTGGTAGTATTATCTCTACCACTTACAAGCCCAAAAATTAGTTATAGATGCAATTCTTTCAACCCTTCCCACTATCTTAATTTTCCCTACTTAAGTTCACAGCCACTCCTTAGTGGTTACTACCAAGTTCTACAAGACTGCAAGTAAGCAGTGGACGTTATTGGGAGGAAGAGAGAGGAGAAGATTTGAATCAGAACTATGTTATAATTATATCACACATTTCCCAGCATAGGGGTAGGTAAAGGCAGGGTTTCATAGAGACTATGGCAATGTTGGGATTCCCTTCCCCCACCCCCATCCCATTTCGTTCACCCTCCATACTTTTTCCCTGACAAAACATTTTAAGAAAAAAATTAAAAATATATACGAAAAACCATAGCCTTACTGTACTGTTAGTTCGTTTAAAATAAATACTTCTTTTATAAAGTTGAGGTGCATAATTCATAATAGTTTGTCCTGTTTTCATCTGTCTGACTTCAATATTATCATTTGGCTAAATTAACTCTACACAAAATCCCCCCCCCCCCACCTGTATAAATCACCTAAGACAAAACCTACCTAAAAATTGTAAATGATGCTTCCAGGTGAGGGGTTTTCCTCTGACGTCTCATGTAAGTTTGCAACGTGTCTTTTACTCCTCGTAGTGCAGCCACGCCCTTTTCTCCCCAGCTTGTAGTAAAGACCCTTTACCAATCATTGTCCGTCATGCGTGGTATAAATTCTCCAGTTTTCGCGTATTTTGTGAGTGGTGGTGGTGTGAGTTGTACGAGACAGATGATGAAGGTCATGCTCGACGGAGCCCCCCTGAAGAGAGATGTGATTGAGATGAAGTAAATTTTTAGTGGTAGTGATTTAGTGTGGGTGAACTAGTGTGATCGTAATTTGTGGTGTGCGCTATTTGTATAATGTTTGAGTTTGACTTAGGGTAGCTACAACTTTTTAATGACCATTGATTGAAAATTGTATTAGTATCTTGCAGCAGTAAAGAGAAGCCTCACCATCATAGATGCAGCCCCCAGAATATATGCTGAATAAATCTGCTGGAATGTTGGTTCAAAATTTTGGCAGTCATTATGTAGTAGTAGACAGTAGCTAGCTACTTCTAAATTGTGAATGCATATTTTATCTGGAACTTGCACGTAGTGATCAGGCAACTGTCTATAAAACCCTAACCTCAGTCAAGGGTTAAATATTGTGTATTTTATAGATTCACTGCTGACAAACAGGGATAGAGCTGCAAGATTGTATTGCTTGGCATAACATGGGGCAATGTGAGTACTGAGACATTGATAAGGAGTTACTATTGTGTTAAAAGTACTCGATCACATTTTAGCACACATTCATATTTACTCAAGTCAGGAGTGTTTGATGACCTTTTATGCATGCAAGCACATGTTTGGGCTATATTTAGAATCAGGAGTCTAACACATCTTGAGGTTACTTTCATTTACTTTTTTTTCTCATCTCTATTTTCAGGCTGTTGGGAGTTCCACCATGCTATCTGCAGCATTGATGGAGCTAAGAGGACACTGGAACTTATGAATATAGAAGTCTGAATAGGTCTGACTTTACTCCTCTACAGTGCACCTCCACTGGACAGCTGACACTGGAATAGCCCCCAAATGATTCTAGTAACGGCAGATACATGCTGCACTTCTATATTAACTAACGGTGAGATTCCGTTTTTCTAGTTAGTGGAGTACCTCCACATACTTAGTGCTTGGATTCTGTAGCTGATATATGAATTATAAGAGAATGCACAAAGGTTGCGTGATGATTACTTATAACGTTAGAGTGGAGAGGCTAATATACATTAGTGACCATTGGTTGGAAAACTGTGCATCATGTGGCACAAAAAATTGAGAGTTCGTTAGTATAACATGTCTATTGACAAGACACCCCATACCAATATATTGAAATGTCACCTCTTTTAGGATTGGTGACCTTTACCAAATACCATGATGGCTAGACTCCTTGTGATATATGTAGGATTAGCCTAGTAACTATGATACACCTTAAGTGCCTACCACAGGACTGTCAACTCTCTCACTCCAACAATAACTGTTTAAATACTTTATGCTTGTCAGATACCTAACGTGTGATTGCTGACTAAATGTGAGTCCTGGTGAATGGGCCTGTTAATTGGAATTAGGGACCCAGGGTTTCATACAGGATTTTCAGTTGGGGGGGGGGGGAGAGAATTTTCAGTGAAATTTTCCCAGAAGTTTATAATCTGGCCAAAATTTTACTAGCACTTCCAGTTGGAACAGCAACCATCGAAAGATCGTTTAGTCACATGAAGATGATAAAGACCAGGCTAAGGAATCGCTTGTCTGATGAAAACTTGACTCACCTTATGAGAATTGCCATTGAAGACCCTGACTTAAGTGAAGTTAATCTTAATGAAATTCTGGACATTTTTAAAGAAAAAATATGCGCATTAGACTGTAATTGGTATATTATTCTTAAAAGTTCGTGTAAAGAAATGAGTTTGGGGGGGGGGGGGAGATCCCAGGGCTCCCCCCCTCCCTGTATGAAACACTGGGACCCTTTACCAAGTTCTAGACTGGGTTACTGTATTTGACATAGTTTACGGTTGACCAAATGCCTGTGACACAACCTCAATATTTTCCAAGGTTTTAGGAATTCTTTACTAAATATTCAAGGCACCCTTTACCATGAAATTGGTTGATGTAGGATCGGGAACCCTTTACCAAGTACTTGTGTTACCTTATTGTGACAACACACCGTTTACCATTTATTTGGTTGACCAGGTTCAAGTACCTGTTTAGATCAGGAACTCTTTACCATATATCTGATTTACGTTGTTGTGACAAGACATTTCTTACCGAGCAGATGTGTTCTAGAATATTCATAGGGAGTGCTTACCTAAACATTACTATTTTAAAATGCCATATATTATTGATAAACGTTAGTATCTGTATTAATTTAGAATGATGTGGGTGTGGGCTCGATTACGTCTGGATTACTCGCTCCCTTCTCTCGCTCGCACCTGGAGACAGCAAAGTAGTTGCTGCCACCAGAGTGTATGCCTCCTGCTGACTACCCGGCGAACCGTACCCGCCCGAAGGAATAGGTTTTAGGTAGGATTAAATTACTTTAAACACAGGATAACGACACACAGCGAATTGAGATGAGTGACATAGAACTAACTCGAACCACGAGACACACAACTTAAATACTAACACAAACTCCGCCTACTGTTCACACAAAATGCTGCAATGTTCTGGTCTTGTGATCGTACAATCCTTGCTAACACACATACACACGCTACCGCTACCTACTGCACATGACCATAAAACTCAACAAAAATACTTCCGACTACAAAACTTAACATTGATAAAGATCTCATGTGGGCAGGCCCACAGTGGGGTAGTGGCAAAATTCTAGTAACTTTTACGGCTATCCAATTTAGCGTAAATTCTATAATTGTGGAGCTAGATTAACAGCAGTAATTTGTTGTACGCTATAGTTTGATTGATTGAATGAAATAAGCGGCTTGATAGACCGTGTAGGCAACAATTGGAAGCCTATACAATCATATACAGTTCTGTTTCTGATCCCACTAAAGATCCCTATAAAATGACTTCAGTGAACCTTTACTTAATAAAGTTTTCTGATTCCACTTGGTAAAGTCTGTGTTATATACACTTTATAGACTAAAGGTTTGAATTATAGGCAATTAGGTAAAAAATTTCTGATCCTGTGGGACCTTGGAAAGATCTGTATCGTAGACATTTCATGTAGGTAAAGGGTCACAGGGACATCTTTAAGGTCTGTAGCATGGGCACTTTGTATTGGTAAAGGGTCACAGGCACTCTATATGTGACCGGTTTTGGGAAAATCGGCCTAAACGCGGCATCTAAAGTTTTCTAATTTATTCTACCAGTAGGCTGCACGGGGCCTTGGGATGCCGTCCTCCTAATTTGGAAGCTGTAGCATAAGCCGTCTTCGCCCTACGCACTGCAACACTTCTGTATTTTTGCTAAACTTATTATTGCTGATTTCGAAAAAACGCCGGGTAAGGCGTTGCTAAGGTCAGGGGGCGTGCCTTGTGTCCGTATACTATTGCTGCGTGTCTCCGGGACACTATGGAATAAACCGGTTACAGGCGGATTGAAAGAAGTCTAAACGGCTCAATGCAGGGCTCCTTAAGAAACTATGATGGCGAGAATTGCGTAAGTACGTGAATTATGTAGAATAGTAAGTGAATTAGTTAGCTACAGTTTTTTCCCCGCGGTTAGTGAAAAGCCCGCCAATAATTTCTTAGCAACTCTCCGTACATGAGTCCAAGAGGCTAGTGTTTCTAGCCGCCTAGTGTGAGTTCTAGAGCACGCCAGAGCTTACAACTGCGTCATAAGCTAGAGCTAACTGGTGTCTATCCATTTCTGCCATAAAAATTTTTTCGAAAATAATCGACCCATAAAGCTTTACCCAGTGATACTGAAAAAAATTGTTTGCCGCGTTTAGGCCGATTTTCCCAAAACCGGTCACATATAGGTCTGTATTATAGAGACTTCATGTTGGAAGGGTCACAGGCACTTCATCAAGGTCTGTATCATGGGCACTTTGTATTGGTAAAGGGTCACAGGCACTTTATAAAGGTCTGTATTATAGACACTTCATGTTGGTAAAGGGTCACAGGCAGCCTATACAATCATATAGCACTTGTATACAGTTCTGTTTCTGATCCCACTGAAGGTCCCTATAAAATGACTTCAGTGAACCTTTACTTAATAAAGTTTTCTGATTCCACTTGATAAAGTCTGTGTTATATACACTTTGTAGACTTGGACTATTTTTAAAAAGGTTTGTATTATAGGCACTTAGGTAAACAATTTCTGATCCTGTAGGACCTTGTATCATAGACATTTCATGTAGGTAAAGGGTCACAGGGCCGTCTTTGAGGTCTGTAGCATGGGCACTTTGTATTGGTAAAGGGTCACAGGCACTTTATAAAGGTCTGTGTTATAGACACTTCATGTTGGTAAAGGGTCACAGGCACTTCATAAAGGTCTGTATCATGTTTGTATTGGTAAAGGGTCACAGGCACTTTATATAGGTCTGTGTTATAGACACTTCATGTTGGTAAAGGGTCACAGGCACTTCATAAAGGTCTGTATCATGGGCACTTCTTATTGGTAAAGGATCCTTGCTTAAGCTATATTTGAAGATTATTTGATCGTCATAGTGTGAGTGTATGGTGGGGAGGAGAGAGAAATATTTTAGTTTGTTCTTAACTATTACATGAAGTGTGCAGTAAGACTGGTAGGGAACTGAACAGTCAGTTTGTTCTTAACTATTACATGAAGTGTGCAGTAAGACTGGTAGGGAACTGAACAGTCAGTTTGTACACAAGTGGGTATCAATACAAAATACACTTAGTAGAATGTTTCCGATCATATAGTGTTGATATGATACTAATAGGTTAAATGAAAGTGTGGATGAACTTCATAAAGACTTCAAGAGAAAGTGTGGGACATGACTTGAGTGTCAAATTATGTCCATGGAATAATTAACGAAGTTGGGTCCTTATTGTCTTCTGAACATTACTATTGTTGTTGTCGTCATTTTTAAACAAGTGCAATATATGTTTTATTTAAATTTACTTTTGAAAAAAGTATGACATGCTGAGATTTGGGAAAGGGTATGGAATATCCGAAGTCAATTATCATTATGTTTTGTTGTTTTTTGTTTATTGTTGCTGTTTGTAGATCACAGCTGACAAGAGTGATGAACAGTTCTAATCATCCTGGCTGTATGAAGAAGTCCTGAGCATCTTCATTCATTCATGAACAGTTAATTCTTCACCTATCACACAGATACAATGTCACATCACGGACTAATATTTATTGCATTTGCTGATTACTGGAATATATTTTACACACTAAAATATATGGCTATAAAGTGAGTATTGTAGAACACCATTTGGAGTGTTGTAGTAGCTAGTTTAAGGGAGTATCACAACACCCCATTGGTAGAGTATCAATAACACCATATTTGGTGCATTATGAGCCCTAATAGGGGTGTAGTAGAACTTGGACATGGGCGTACCACAACACCCCATTTGGTATAATGAAGGGTGTACAGGGGTGTAACTGAGCACTTCCTCTAGGTGAAATGGAAACACCCCATGCGGAGTAGTACAGCCAGTGTTACCTGGACACCCCAAAACTTGATTCCCATACACCCCATTTTTAACAGTGTGCCCATTGTTACATAGGCCTGGTGGTTGTCAATTGGGAAAAAAGTATGCTAGTTACATGATCATTATCTGAACTGTACCCACAGATTTAAAGTGCAATTTTAGCCCAAATTACAAAATTGTCTAATTAAATATTCCGTCAATTTTTCTGGCGTGTATTATAATACTGGTAGCGCAAGTTGTAATAGTACACTAGGGGGAAATATTCACAAGCATTCAAAATATTGTTATGAGCTAAAAGTGAGTGAATATGTGGTGTGAGAGTGAGATATCATTGTCATCTTGTACGACGAATCTGCTTTGATATTTTTCTCAGACAATTACCATTAATTTTTAAGTAATCTTACTCGCTTATGCACTCTAATTCGAGCATTCAATGTCAAAGATACAATACAGGAAAATACAGAATACTCACGATGATGCGATTACTCATGCTGAAGGGGAAACTTAAGGGGAATTTTAATGCATGGCTGCTAGCGTAGCAACTATGGTTTAAATAATATATTATACATGATACACAAATAACAAAGACTAATGATGCTAATGATAAAGTTATATGAATGACAGAGAGTTTATGTGGGCTGGCCCACATCTCCCCCTCCTTCTTTTAGCCACTGCTTTCCAATATACTCATTTACTCATTTATTTACTCATTTATTTACTCATTTACTCATTTTCTCATTAATTTACTCATTTATTTACTCATTTACTCATTTACTCATTTATTTACTCATTTATATACTCATTTATTTACTCAGTTTACTCATTTACTCATTAATTTACTCATTTATTTACTCATTTACTCATTTACTCATTTATTTACTCATTTATATACTCATTTATTTACTCAGTTATTTACTCATTTATTTACTCATTTATTTACTCATGTATTTACTCATTTATTTAATCATTTATTTACTCATGTTTTTACTCATTTATTTACTCGTTTCTTTACTCATTTACTCATTTATTTACTCATTTATTTATTCATTCATTTACTCATTTATTTACTCATTTACTCATTTATTTACTCATTTACTCACTTATTTACTCATTTATTTACTCATTTACTCATTTATTTACTCATTTGTTTACTCATTTACTCATTTACTTACTCATTTATTTACTCATTTATTTACTCACTTACTCATTTACTCATTTATATACTCATTTACTCATTTACTCATTAATTTACTCATTTATTTACTCATTTACTCATTTATTTACTCATTTATTTACTCATTTATATACTCAGTTATTTACTCATTTATTTACTCATTTACTTATTTATTTACTCATTTATTTACTCATTTACTCATTTATTTACTCATTTGTTTCCTCATTTACTCATTTATTTACTCATTTATTTACTCATTTATTTACTCATTTATTTACTCATTTACTCTTTTATTTACTCATTTATATACTCATTTATTTACTCATTTACTCATTGATTTACTCATTTATTTACTCATTTATTTACTCATTTACTCTTTTATTTACTCATTTATATACTCATTTATTTACTCATTTACTCATTGATTTACTCATTTACTCATTTATTTACTCATTTATTTACTCATTTACTCATTTATTTACTCATTTGTTTACACATTTACTCATTTATTTACTGATTTGTTTACTCATTTATTTACTCACTTACTCATTTACTCATTTATATACTCATTTACTCATTTACTCATTAATTTACTCATTTATTTACTCATTTACTCATTTATTTACACATTTATTTACTCATTTATATACTCAGTTATTTACTCATTTATTTACTCATTTACTCATTTATTTACTCATTTATTTACTCACTTACTCATTTATTTACTCATTTGTTTCCTCATTTACTCATTTATTTACTCATTTATTTACTCATTTAATCATTTATTTACTCATTTACTCACTTATTTACTCATTTATTTACTCATTTACTCATTTATTTACTCGTTTGTTTACTCATTTACTCATTTATTTACTCATTTATTTACTCATTTATTTACTCACTCATTTACTCATTTATATACTCATTTACTCATTTACTCATTAATTTACTCATTTATTTACTCTTTTACACATTTATTTACTCATTAATTACTCATTTATATACTCAGTTATTTACTCATTTATTTACTCATTTATTTACTCATTTATTTACTCATTTATTTACTCATTTATTTACTCATTTACTCTTTTATTTACTCATTTATTTACTCATTTACTCATTGATTTACTCATTTACTTATTTATTTACTCATTTGTTTACTCATTTACTCATTTATTTACTCATTTATTAACTCATTTATTTACTCATTTACTCATTTACTCATTTATTTACTCATTTACTCATTTACTCATTTATTTACTCATTTACTCATTAACTCATTTATTCACTCATTTATTTACTCATTGATTTACTCATTTAAATACTCATTTACTCATTTACTCATTAATTTTTTCATTTATTTGCTCATTTACTCATTAACTCATTTATTTACTCATTTATTTACTCATTTATTTACTCATTTACTCACTCAGTTATTTACTCATTTATTTACACATTTATTTACTCATTTATTTACTCATTTATTTACTCATTTACTCTTTTATTTACTCATTTATTTACTCATTTACTCATTGATTTACTCATTTACTTATTTATTTACTCATTTGTTTACTCATTTACTCATTTATTTACTCATTTATTAACTCATTTATTTACTCATTTACTCATTTACTCATTTATTTACTCATTTACTCATTTACTCATTTATTTACTCATTTACTCATTAACTCATTTATTCACTCATTTATTTACTCATTGATTTACTCATTTAAATACTCATTTACTCATTTACTCATTAATTTTTTCATTTATTTGCTCATTTACTCATTAACTCATTTATTTACTCATTTATTTACTCATTTATTTACTCATTTACTCACTCAGTTATTTACTCATTTATTTACACATTTATTTACTCATTTATTTACTCATTTATTTACTCATTTACTTACTCATTTTTTTACTCATTTATTTACTCATTTATTTACTCATTTATTAACTCATTTATTTACTCATTTATTTACTCATTTATTTACTCATTTATTTACTCATTTACTCATTTATTTACTCATTTACTCATTTATTTACTCATTTACTCATTTATTTACTCATTAATTGATTTATATTTCAACACCTATTTATATATCTATTAATTTATTTCCTTATTACTTTACCTACGTCTTGATATGAACGCCGCCTCCCTTTATATCGGCGGCAAGTTGCTAAGCAACTAGAGTCCCATTCGGTCATGGACACCAGCTATAATGAAGCGCACAGTTAGCTGTTAGCTCAATCACTGTAAGAGACTACACAACTGTTTGTTTGGACTTACTTACTCATCGATTTACTCATTTATTTACTCATTTATTTACATATTCGTTTACTTACTGATGTATTTATACTCCTATCTATTCATTTATTAACTCCTTTATTCACTATTTCTTTACTTACTCATTCATTAACTTTGTTATTCATCATTCATGAACTCCTTTATTTACGTATTTATTTACATACTTGTATTAAAACTCTCATTCATTTATTTACTCATTATTTACATATCCATTTACTTACTTTAATTTAAACTCTCATTCATTTATTTACTCATAATTTACATATCCATTTACTTACTTTAATTTAAACTCTCTCATTTATTTTTACTCCTTATTTTACTTATTCTTTTATCCTCGTTAAAACACGTTCACAACCACTAGTTCATCACTAGTTCACTTTGATTATTTGAAAGCTTGCCTAGAAAGCATTCGTCTCCCTAAACCACTTAGTCCCACTAGAGTTAATTGTTCAACACTATTGCCTTCTTTCGGACATGCAAATGAACGTTTGGTTGACAATTATGGCTTTGTTATCGATGCTAAATCAAATTCTTAGGAGACTCCACAACCAGCACACTACTTTTAACAACAAATACCCCACCCAGTTCTCCATTACTTACTACGAGTATCTCACCTTCTCACCAACCAATCCTATCCGCCTACTCGTTCTCATCACAAACCAGACTGATATATGGCACTTTCGTCTCTTACTAGAATATATAGGACGTGTTTTTCCAAAGGAGGGGCTTATGTAACCAACATAATTAATCGTGAATAACAACTATTGTATCATGCACACACAAAGTCAAATATCATTTTAATTATATTTATGTATCATGTCACGTGAAACAGGTAGTGTCATGCGGCAAGTTTCAAGTAAGTTATTGAAGTGAGAAGTCGTGTTGACAAGCGATACATACAGTTATTTATGTGCAGCTTATTTACATATTTATATTAAAACTCTTATTTATTTACTCATTATTTACTTATTTATTCACTTACATAATATACTTAAATTCTCTTATACATTCACTCTTTTATTAACTTATTCTTTTACTTATACTTAAATCGTATTATTTATTTACAATTTACTCTTTATTTAATCATTATTTTTCTTAATTATTATATGTTTTAATTATTACTGATCAGTTATTTTTATCTTGTATAATATCTTACCTGGTGATCCTATAAAGTTCGATATATTATTGCTATATAAAACAATCAAATTAGCTGTAAATGAAATCATGAAAGCTCTAACATTTTGTGAGACTTGCTCTCCGTTTCTAGCGTCCGGATATGAACGCCGCCTCCCTTTATATGGGCCGCAAGTTGCTAAGCAACTAGAGTCCCATTCGTAATGTACGCCAGCTATAATTAAGCGGGCGCAATACGCTGATAGCTGAATCACTGTAAGAGACTACACAACTGTTTATTGGTACTTACTTGCGCTAGGAGAGCAGCTTAGTGATTTACAACTGCACCTAGATGTAATCGGGTCTCATCTATGTATATTACTTGCAAGCATGAAAATTGATTTTTTCAAGTAAAGTGTGTATAGCTACATACATCACAACAACAGAGCAATAATGGAGCACAAATAGCCAGAAATATTGTATTGTGACGAAACGATAAAAAATGTGTGAAAATTGCTAGAAAAAAAATAATTATGTATACAATTATTATGAAGTGCTTACACAGGTGAAACCATAATAGTTATAAATTGTTTCTTCGGGAAAATCAAGTAAAAAATATGTACGTACATTCTAACTACTTTTGCAGGGTAAAGGGTCACGGTAATTACAGCAACCTCTTCGGGCATCTTCCGCTACCACAAATGGTATAGAGATTCCAGAAGCCCTATCCCTTCGTAGTGAGCGGGGGTGCTCCAGATGGCAGCAATAATCTAACCCGCGGCGAAAAAAAGTCATAAGTCCGCACTACATGCTGAGCATCTTCTCGGATGGGGAAAAAAATCGTGAATTTCGATTCTTTGAAGGAAAAATCGATTGCCCAATGTAACATTCTAATTTATTGTTTTCATGTTGCTGTGATGTAGCACTTCCTGTAATAAAAAATTGAAATGAAAGCATTGGTATTCTATATTTTAGAATATTAAAAAATATATGTCTTCCAAAATGCTTACCTTTGAGCATCGGTCTGCCCAAAATTTTGTTGTAGTACGAGCCTCAGAAGCTCCAAATTTAGTAACTAGATGGTGAACAAGCTGTGCACTGTGTGTGAACTTCGTAGCAGCATCATGACCGTCTGTCATCTTGTTCAATCGTCTGAATTTTTAGCTTTTCTCTTTAAGGACTATGTTGTACTTTTTTTGGATACTAGAAATTAGTTTTGTGCTAACTTGCTTTAAAAATTATTCTCTTGCTGTTTGTCTACTGGAAAAAAATTAAAAAAATCATGAAATTATCAAGTTATCACACTGAAAGTAAAAAATTATCAAGTAACATTATGACAGTTGTCTGGAATCACATACGATTTGTCTATGTGAGATAAACAGTACATGCCCTTGAATAGACCATCCATTGCTACTTATGATTTTATTAATACATTTTTTTTAATCCGAAACAATGGAATAGTACTACTCACACAGTTTGTCATGTAGCAGGAAATGTTGATTGGATTAATACTTGACAAACTTGCCCATTGTTACATAGGCTTGGTGGTTGTCAATTGGGAAAAAAGTATGCTAGTTACATGATCATTATCTGAACTGTACCCACAGATTTAAAGTGCAATTTTAGCCCAAATTACCAGATTGTCTAATTAAATATTCCGTCAATTTTTCTGGCGTGTATTATAATACTGGTAGCGCAAGTGGTAATAGTACACTACGATGATGCGATTACTCATGCTGAAGGGGAAACTTAAGGGGAATTTTAATGCATGGCTGTTAGCGTAGCAACTATGGTTTAAATAATATATTATACATGATACACAAATAACAAAGACTAATTATGCTAATGATGAAGTTACATGAATGACAGAGAGTTTATGTGGGCTGGCCCACATCTCCCCCTCCTTCTTTTAGCCACTGTGTGGGGCCTCCCTCCAGAGTGAGGAAGAAGTAAAGAAGATCAGGAAGAAAGAAGATTATTACTTTTGTGTCATGTCATTTGTTGAGTTTTGTGTCATTGTATATTCCCGCTATGGTAAAGGGTCGATCGCAGTTGGGCCTGTCTGCTCATGCGCGGTGGACTCAATGTTGAACATTATTATGTGCGTGTGTCTCGTGTTTGCTCAGTCTGTCTTTTATTTTACATTGTGCTAGCTGTGTCCCTGACCAGTGCATAGACTTTTGATTAAACTAACTTAAAAGTGCAATTGAGAGCCTACGCGTACCTGCGGGATATCAGCCACGCTACGGACTCTGGTGGCGACTACCGACGGGATTCGATCGACTAAGACTTCGTTTACGTTGATTGCAGTTCCGTCCCCCACAGTTGGTGGCAGCGGTACTACGAGGAGCGTCGTAAAGGCATCTTCCGTGGTGTTCTACTACTCACGACCGTCGAGCGGCTACAAACTGTTCTGTGTTTTGTGTTTTACTTGTTTTCTATCTAACGCCCGTGTTACGTGTTTAATTTTTGTAAATTTTTTTTGTTTCTGTAGGCTTCCGAAGTCTCTTGTGTTCTGGGCTGCTGTGGATGTTGACGAGAGCGCGGTACGATAGAGCTTGTAAGCGTTCAGGTGGCAATAGTGAGGCAAGTGCAAGTGCTGGTGAGGGTGTGGATTCAGTTAGTAATAGAGCTGATATTACTGAGTCTGGGATTGGTGGTAGTGTAGTGAGAATGAACAGTGAAGAAGTTGATGAGTTGACTGGGAGATCGGGTGAAGGTGTCTCTGAGGCTGATGGAGAGGGAGGAAGTAGGATAAGAAGAGAAAGTGTTACTTTAGAGGATGATAATTTGTTAGAAACTTCAGAGCGTGGTATTACAAGTGATGATAAAGTAGACACAATGCTGATGTTAGTACAAGGGTTGTTGTCGGGTATGAAGGAAGAGAGAGATTCTAGGAGAAATACGGTCCTAGATAAGGGTCGGATGGTAGATCGCCTCCTCCCATATAGAGAGGGGTCGAACATTAGTCACTTTTTGTTGGCGTTTGAGGCTGAGTTGAAGGATATTGGTGTGAACAAGAGTGAGTACAGGCATATCTTGATATCGAAATTACCCTCGAAAACTAAAGAGAGTGTGTTGGATCTGATGGGTAGTGGTGCTTGTACATATGAGAAGTTGAAGGCGAGATTGTTGGAGAAAGTGGGATTGAGCCAGAGAGAGGTTGAAATTAAACTATTTGTTGATTTAGAGGACGAAACTAAGAATATGGATCGAGTTGAGAGGTATAGACATGTCAAGACGCTTGTGGACCGGTTTGCAATGAATGCTAAAGACAAGGATCAGTTAGCCCTGTTTCTGATGAAAGCAATATTTAGGCTAGGGCTACCCTTAACAGAGCAAGGGCTCATTGATAGTAGACAGATTAATTCGTATTCAGATTTGTATGAGGTGGCAACAACATTAAAAACTACTAACGTGCAGTCAAGAGGACAGCTAAGGGGTCCTAGGAGAGAGGACAAGTCAGTAGGGCGGTGTTTTCGTTGTAACGGTTATGGCCACAAGGGTTTTGAGTGCAGGACAAGATTTAATGATGGTTTTAAGGTGGTGTGCTATACATGTAATCAGCAAGGTCATAAGTCTCCTGACTGCCCCAAGAGAAGAGATAAGGATAATGGTGGCAGTAGTAATAGTAGTGGTAACAGTGGTAGCAGGAGTGCCACAAGTTCAACTAAGAGTCTTGGGATCAGGGGTGGAGACAGGCCTAAGACATGCAACTTGGTGGCTGTCAAGTCTGATGGTCACTCCGTTGAAGGAAAAGTGAATGGCTTTGAGTCCCAGTTTGTGGTTGACACTGGAGCGGAGATTACCATTGTGCCTGGCAATCTGGTGTATGAGTCCCAGTTACTTCCTGATACAGTAGAGATACTGGGTGCTACAGGAGTACCGGTAGAGACGAGGATGGCTGAGGTAGAGATTGATGTGTTGGGGAAGAAGTTCCTTAAGAAAGTAGCTGTTGCCTCTGCAGGGATGTTGTGTCAGAAAGTTTTGTTTTCAGTGCCAATGGAGAAAAAATGTGCTGAGAGACTGTTGGCGGAGGCCTGCGGGTCAGAGAGTCCATTGAACAAGAATGAGATTGGGGAGCAGTCTGAAGGTTGTGAACTATGGGCTGCTAATGCTGTCACTCGTTCCATGAGTGAAAGAGAGTTAGCTGAGAAAGCTTCAGAGGAGATCAGGGAACAGGAAGGTTCAGTGCCTGTGTCCTTGGAAGAGATTGACAATATTGCTGGTGAGCAAGTGTCTGTTGAGAGTGCTGTCGAGGCTGCAGTGTTGGATAGTACTGAGGTGGCTAGTGAATGTACAGGTGTTGGGGAGTCAGTAGGTTCTGCTGAGGTTGTCTCGGAGTGGTCTGTAGTTGAGGCAGATGGAGATGTGGAGTGTGCATCGGTAGATGAGACCAATGAAGGTGAAGTTGAGCCAGTAGACCTAAGCTGCCCGGTGTTGGTTGATGTCGATAATTTGGAAAAGCTGAAAAGAGAGACTGCGGAAGATGGAACTTTGCGGCATTGTAGAGAATTGGCGAATGATGGTAAGATGGGCTATAGCTGCAAAGATGGGTTGCTGTTCCATCGAGTAGTGGATGAAGTGTTAGGAGCTCGGGAAAGATTGGTGTTGCCTAAAGTGAGAAGAGATGCAGTGCTGAGGCTGGCACATGATCAGATGGGTCATGTGGGTGGCAAGAAGATGAGAGAGTTGGTGAATTCGAGGTTTACTTGGCCAGGGCTGGGTGCTGATATTGATGCATATTGTAGTTCCTGTGAGTTGTGCTTGAAAGTTAACAAAGCTGGTAACAGGAAGGTGCAGATGGTGGAGAGACCTATCATCTCAGAGCCGTTCGAAAGTGTAGCGGTAGACATAGTGGGCCCACTTCCCAAGGGCAAGGGTGGTGCTCGGTTTGTTCTTACTTTGGTTTGTTTGGCGAGCAGGTGGCCTGAGGCGGTTGCTATGAGGACATGTATGGCTGCGGAGGTTGCAGAAGGGTTGATAGCAATGTTCTCGAGGTCAGGTTTTCCCTTGAAGATATTGAGCGACAGGGGTAGTGTATTTATTGGAAAGGTGTTGAAGAGAGTGTATGAGATCCTGGGGATTGATAGCATACAGACATCCCCTTATAGGCCACAAGGGAATGGTATTGTTGAGCGGTTTCATGGCACGCTCAAGCCCATGTTGACTAAGGCGGTGGCTAACGGAGTTGATTGGGTCACTTTCCTGCCAATGGCTCTCTTTGCCATTCGGCAGGTTGTGAATAGGGATACTGGTTTCTCACCTCATGAGTTGGTGTTTGGTAGACGGATGAGAGGTCCATTGGATTTGTTGTATGCTGGTTGGGTTTGTGACTGTTATAAGGAAGTTGAAGTTAGTAAGTGGGTCATGTCATTGCAGGAGAGGTTGAAATTGTTGCATGAGGTAGCAGTGGCGAGTGCAAGTATTGCAACTGCTGCGAGAATGAAGAGTTTTAACAAGTCTAAGTCATTGAGGGAATTGAACGTGGGTGATAAGGTCTTGTTGAGGATTCCTGGATTGCATGCAGCATTGGAGGCTTCCTGGGAAGGTCCCTATGAGGTGGTGGAGAAAGTATCAAGAGTTAATTATAGAGTGTGTAAAGAAGGTGGGAAGAAGAGTAAAATAGTTCACATCAACAACACAAAGAGGTATAAGAGCAGAGGAGTGGGTGTAAATGCAGTGTGTGTAGTGGCGGAGGAGAATAAGGAGATGAGTGATATGTGGGATAAGAAATGTGTGTTGGAGGATGAGAAATGTGATGATTATTGCGAGAAGAGTCTGCAGAGAGTGTTGAGCAGATTGGAAGGTTATTTTAGCGAATGTCCAGGTTTATGTACATTGGGGGAGTGTGTTATTGAGGTCAAGGAGGGTTGTGATGTTGTCAACTTGCCACCTCATCAGGTACCTATGCATATAAGGGGTGCGGTGAATGAAGAAGTGAAGAAGTTGTTGAGTTTGGGTATCATTGTGGAGAGTAGCTCAGAGTGGTGCAGTCCGGTGGTGCCAGTGAGGAAAAAAGATGGTGGGATCAGGTTGTGTGTGGATTTTCGAGAGTTAAACAAGGTTACCCCACTTAGGAGGTATTGGCTTCCCTCATTGTCGGAGATTCTAGATAAGGTGGGCAGGAGTGGAGTGGTATCCAAGCTGGATCTGACGGCAGGCTTTCATCAAGTCAAGTTAGCAGAGAATAGCCAAGAATTGACTTCTTTCGTATGTCCAGCAGGGAGGTTTAAGTTTGTCCGAATGCCTTTCGGATTAAAGAATGCCCCGGCAGTGTTTCAGGCTATTTTGGAGGAGGTTTTGAGGCCAGTGGCCGACGTGTGTTCTAATTACATTGATGATGTAATTGTCTTTAGTGAATGTTGGCGAGATCATTTGAGGGATATTGCAAGAGTTGTAGAGTGTTTGGGTGAAGCTGGTCTTAAAGTGAAGCTGAAGAAATGTGAGTTTGGGAGGAAGTATATGACATATCTAGGACATCAAGTTGGTAGTGGTAAGGTGGCTGTGCCAGAGATGAGAGTTAAAGCAATGGCTGAATATGGGAGGCCCAAGACCAAGAAGCAACTAAGGTCTTTTCTTGGCTCGGTTGGGTACTACAGGGCTTTTGTCCGTGGTTTTGCTGGGTTGTCAGGGAAGCTTACTCCAGCCGTGTCTCTGTCAGCTCCACAGAGGGTCCGGTGGACACGGGAGATGGACGAAGCCTTCCAAAGTTTACGTAAGTGTTTATGTTCACGTGTTGTGTTAAATGTTCCATGTGCAAAAGATTGTTTTGTGTTGTATACGGATGCGTCAGGTGGAGGAGTCGGTGCGTGTTTACATGTTTGTAGAAAAGAGGAGGAGTTGCCTGTGGCTTTCTTCAGTAGACAGCTAAGAGGTGCCGAGAAGTCATACTCCGTCACCGAGTTGGAAGCTCTAGCCATTGTTGCAGCTGTGCTGCATTTTGACTTTTACTTATATGGTGTGGCTGTGGTAGTCTATACAGATCATCGTGCTTGCACGTCACTTCTGTCCAGCAGGCAGCTGAATAAGCGTCTCAAGCGATTTGCCCTTAAACTACAGGACCGTGAACTCGATATCAGATACAGGCCTGGCAAGACTAATGGCAACGCTGACGGACTTAGTCGTCAGGACTGGGATGAAGATGAGCTCGATTTTGAGTCAGAGGTCGTCCTGGGTTATCAGACTTCACCTACAGGCGAAGTCTTAGCCGGGGGAGATGTGGGGCCTCCCTCCAGAGTGAGGAAGAAGTAAAGAAGATCAGGAAGAAAGAAGATTATTACTTTTGTGTCATGTCATTTGTTGAGTTTTGTGTCATTGTATATTCCCGCTATGGTAAAGGGTCGATCGCAGTTGGGCCTGTCTGCTCATGCGCGGTGGACTCAATGTTGAACATTATTATGTGCGTGTGTCTCGTGTTTGCTCAGTCTGTCTTTTATTTTACATTGTGCTAGCTGTGTCCCTGACCAGTGCATAGACTTTTGATTAAACTAACTTAAAAGTGCAATTGAGAGCCTACGCGTACCTGCGGGATATCAGCCACGCTACGGACTCTGGTGGCGACTACCGACGGGATTCGATCGACTAAGACTTCGTTTACGTTGATTGCAGTTCCGTCCCCCACACACTGCTTTCCATTATACTCATTTACTCCTTTATTTACTCCTTTATTTACTCATTTATTTATTCAGTTTACTCATTTACTCATTAATTTACTCATTTATTTACTCATTTACTCATTTACTCATTTATTTACTCATTTATATACTCATTTATTTACTCAGTTATTTACTCATTTATTTACTCATTTATTTACTCATTTATTTACTCACTTACTCATTTACTCATTTATATACTCATTTACTCATTTACTCATTAATTTACTCATTTATTTTCAGTGTGAATCAATGAGTAAATGAGTAATAAAACTTATTACTTATTTATATTAAAGCTCTTATTTATTTACTCATTATTTACTTATTTATTCACTTACATAATATACTTAAATTCTCTTATACATTCACTCTTTTATTAACTTATTCTTTTACTTATACTTAAATCGTATTATTTATTTACAATTTACTCTTTATTTAATCATTATTTTTCTTAATTATTTTATGTTTTAATTATTACTGATCAGTTATTTTTATCTTGTATAATATCTTACCTGGTGATCCTATAAAGTTCGATATATTATTGCTATATAAAACAATCAAATTAGCTGTAAATGAAATCATGAAAGCTCTAACATTTTGTGAGACTTGCTCTCCGTTTCTAGCGTCTGGATATGAACGCTATGGGCGCAAGTTGCTAAGCAACTAGAGTCCCATTCGTAATGTACGCCAGCTATAATTAAGCGCGCAATACGCTGATAGCTGAATCACTGTAAGAGACTACACAACTGTTTATTGGTACTTACTTGCGCTAGGAGAGCAGCTTAGAGATTTACAACTGCACCTAGATGTAATCGGGTCTCATCTATGTATATTACTTGCAAGCATGAAAATTGATTTTTTCAAGTAAAGTGTGTATAGCTACATACATCACAACAACAGAGCAATAATGGAGCACAAATAGCCAGAAATATTGTATTGTGACGAAACGATAAAAAATGTGTGAAAATTGCTAGAAAAAAAATAATTATGTATACAATTATTATGAAGTGCTTACACAGGTGAAACCATAATAGTTATAAATTGTTTCTTCGGGAAAATCAAGTAAAAAATATGTACGTACATTCTAACTACTTTTGCAGGGTAAAGGGTCACGGTAATTACAGCAACCTCTTCGGGCATCTTCCGCTACCACAAATGGTATAGAGATTCCAGAAGCCCTATCCCTTCGTAGTGAGCGGGGGTGCTCCAGATGGCAGCAATAATCTAACACGCCAAAAAAAAGTCATAAGTCCCACTACATGCTGAGCATCTTCTCGGATGGGGAAAAAAATCGTGAATTTCGATTCTTTGAAGGAAAAATCGATTGCCCAATGTAACATTCTAATTTATTGTTTTCATGTTGCTGTGATGTAGCACTTCCTGTAATAAAAAAATTGAAATGAAAGCATTGGTATTCTATATTTTAGAATATTAAAAAATATATGGCTTCCAAAATGCTTACCTTTGAGCATCGGTCTGCCCAAAATTTTGTTATAGTACGAGCCTCAGAAGCTCCAAATTTAGTAATTTATTTACTCATTTATATACTCATTTATTTACTCAGTTATTTACTCATTTATTTACTCATTTATTTACTCATTTATTTACTCACTTACTCATTTACTCATTTATATACTCATTTACTCATTTACTCATTAATTTACTCATTTATTTTCAGTGTGAATCAATGAGTAAATGAGTAATAAAACTTATTACATATTTATATTAAACCTCTTATTTATTTACTCCTTATTTACCTATTTATTCACTTACATAATATACTTAAATTCTCTTATACATTCACTCTTTTATTAACTTATTCTTTTACTTATACTTAAATCGTATTATTTATTTACAATTTACTCTTTATTTAATCATTATTTTTCTTAATTATTATATGTTTTAATTATTACTGATCAGTTATTTTTATCTTGTATAATATCTTACCTGGTGATCCTATAAAGTTCGATATATTATTGCTATATAAAACAATCAAATTAGCTGTAAATGAAATCATGAAAGCTCTAACATTTTGTGAGACTTGCTCTCCGTTTCTAGCGTCTGGATATGAACGCCGCCTCCCTTTATATGGGCCGCAAGTTGCTAAGCAACTAGAGTCCCATTCGTAATGTACGCCAGCTATAATTAAGCGCGCAATACGCTGATAGCTGAATCACTGTAAGAGACTACACAACTGTTTATTGGTACTTACTTGCGCTAGGAGAGCAGCTTAGAGATTTACAACTGCACCTAGATGTAATCGGGTCTCATCTATGTATATTACTTGCAAGCATGAAAATTGATTTTTTCAAGTAAAGTGTGTATAGCTACATACATCACAACAACAGAGCAATAATGGAGCACAAATAGCCAGAAATATTGTATTGTGACGAAACGATAAAAAATGTGTGAAAATTGCTAGAAAAAAAATAATTATGTATACAATTATTATGAAGTGCTTACACAGGTGAAACCATAATAGTTATAAATTGTTTCTTCGGGAAAATCAAGTAAAAAATATGTACGTACATTCTAACTACTTTTGCAGGGTAAAGGGTCACGGTAATTACAGCAACCTCTTCGGGCATCTTCCGCTACCACAAATGGTATAGAGATTCCAGAAGCCCTATCCCTTCGTAGTGAGCGGGGGTGCTCCAGATGGCAGCAATAATCTAACCCGCGGCGAAAAAAAGTCATAAGTCCGCACTACATGCTGAGCATCTTCTCGGATGGGGAAAAAAATCGTGAATTTCGATTCTTTGAAGGAAAAATCGATTGCCCAATGTAACATTCTAATTAATTGTTTTCATGTTGCTGTGATGTAGCACTTTCTGTAATAAAAAATTGAAATGAAAGCATTGGTATTCTATATTTTAGAATATTAAAAAATATATGTCTTCCAAAATGCTTACCTTTGAGCATCGGTCTGCCCAAAATTTTGTTGTAGTACGAGCCTCAGAAGCTCCAAATTTAGTAACTAGATGGTGAACAAGCTGTGCACTGTGTGTGAACTTCGTAGCAGCATCATGACCGTCTGTCATCTTGTTCAATCGTCTGAATTTTTAGCTTTTCTCTTTAAGGACTATGTTGTACTTTTTTTGGATACTAGAAATTAGTTTTGTGCTAACTTGCTTTAAAAATTATTCTCTTGCTGTTTGTCTACTGGAAAAAAATTAAAAAAATCATGAAATTATCAAGTTATCACACTGAAAGTAAAAAATTATCAAGTAACATTATGACAGTTGTCTGGAATCACATACGATTTGTCTATGTGAGATAAACAGTACATGCCCTTGAATAGACCATCCATTGCTACTTATGATTTTATTAATACATTTTTTTTAATCGGAAACCATGGAATAGTACTACTCACACAGTTTGTCATGTAGCAGGAAATGTTGATTGGATTAATACTTGACAAACTTGCCCATTGTTACATAGGCTTGGTGGTTGTCAATTGGGAAAAAAGTATGCTAGTTACATGATCATTATCTGAACTGTACCCACAGATTTAAAGTGCAATTTTAGCCCAAATTACCAGATTGTCTAATTAAATATTCCGTCAATTTTTCTGGCGTGTATTATAATACTGGTAGCGCAAGTGGTAATAGTACACTAGGGGGAAATATTCACAAGCATTCAAAATATTGTTATGAGCTAAAAGTGAGTGAATATGTGGTGTGAGAGTGAGATATCATTGTCATCTTGTACGACGAATCTGCTTTGATATTTTTCTCAGACAATTACCATTAATTTTTAAGTAATCTTACTCGCTTATGCACTCTAATTCGAGCATTCAATGTCAAAGATACAATACAGGAAAATACAGAATACTCACGATGATGCGATTACTCATGCTGAAGGGGAAACTTAAGGGGAATTTTAATGCATGGCTGTTAGCGTAGCAACTATGGTTTAAATAATATATTATACATGATACACAAATAACAAAGACTAATTATGCTAATGATAAAGTTATATGAATGACAGAGAGTTTATGTGGGCTGGCCCACATCTCCCCCTCCTTCTTTTAGCCACTGCTTTCCATTATACTCATTTACTCCTTTATTTACTCATTTATTTACTCATTTACTCATTTACTCATTAATTTACTCATTTATTTACTCATTTACTCATTTACTCATTTATTTACTCACTTATATACTCATTTATTTACTCATTTTACTCATTTACTCATTAATTTACTCATTTATTTACTCATTTACTCATTTACTCATTTATTTACTCATTTATATACTCATTTATTTACTCAGTTATTTACTCATTTATTTACTCATTTATTTACTCATTTATTTACTCATTTATTTAATCATTTATTTACTCATGTATTTACTCATTTATTTACTCATTTCTTTACTCATTTACTCATTTCTTTACTCATTTATTTACTTATTTAATCATTTATTTACTCATTTATTTATTCATTTATTTACTCATTTATTTACTCATTTACTCATTTATTTACTCATTTACTCACTTATTTACTCATTTATTTACTCATTTACACATTAATTTACTAATTTGTTTACTCATTTACTCATTTATTTACTCATTTATTTACTCACTTACTCATTTACTCATTTATATACTCATTTACTCATTTACTCATTAATTTACTCACTCATTTACTCATTTATTTACTCATTTATTTACTCATTTATATACTCAGTTATTTACTCATTTATTTACTCATTTACTCATTTATTTACTCATTTATTTACTCATTTACTCATTTATTTACTCATTTGTTTCCTCATTTACTCATTTATTTACTCATTTATTTACTCATTTATTTACTCATTTATTTACTAATTTACTCTTTTATTTACTCATTTATATACTCTTATATTTACTCATTTACTCATTGATTTACTCATTTACTCATTTATTTACTCATTTATTTACTCATTTACTCATTTATTTACTCATTTGTTTATTCATTTACTCATTTATTTACTCATTTGTTTTCTCATTTATTTACTCACTTACTCATTTACTCATTTATATACACATTTACTCATTTACTCATTAATTTACTCATTTATTTACTCATTTACTCATTTATTTACACATTTATTTACTCATTTATATACTCAGTTATTTACTCATTTATTTACTCATTTACTCATTTATTTACTCATTTATTTACTCACTTACTCATTTATTTACTCATTTGTTTCCTCATTTACTCATTTATTTACTCATTTATTTATTACTCATTTAATCATTTATTAACTCATTTATTTATTCATTTATTTACTCATTTATTTACTCATTTACTCATTTATTTACTCATTTACTCACTTATTTACTCATTTATTTACTCATTTACTCATTTATTTACTCATTTGTTTACTCATTTACTCATTTATTTACTCATTTATTTACTCATTTACTCATTAATTTACTCATCTATTTACTCGTTTACACATTTATTTACTCATTTATTTACTCATTTATATACTCAGTTATTTACTCATTTATTTACTCATTTACTCATTTATTTACTCATTTATTTACACATTTACACATTTATTTACTCATTTGTTTCCTCATTTACTCATTTATTTACTCATTTATTTACTCACTTATTTACTCATTTATTTACTCATTTACTCTTTTATTTACTCATTTATTTACTCATTTACTCATTGATTTACTCATTTACTCATTTATTTACTCATTTGTTTACTCATTTACTCATTTATTTACTCATTTATTAACTCATTTATTTACTCACTTACTCATTTACTCATTTATTTACTCATTTACTCGTTTACTCATTTATTCACTCATTTATTTACTCATTGATTTAATCATTTACTCATTTACTCATTTATTTACTCATTTATTTACTCATTTAATTACTCATTTACTCATTTACTCATTAATTTTCTCATTTATTAGCTCATTTACTCATTAACTCATTTATTTACTCATTTATTTACTTATTTATTTACTCATTTATTTACTCATTTACTCACTCAGTTATTTACTCATTTATTTACTCATTTATTCACTCATTTATTTACTCATTTATTTACTCATTTACTTACTCATTTTTTTACTCATTTATTTACTCATTTATTTACTCATTTATTAACTCATTTATTTACTCATTTATTAACTCATTTATTTACTCATTTATTTACTCATTTACTCATTTATTTACTCATTTACTCATTTATTTACTCATTAATTGATTTATATTTCAACACCTATTTATATATCTATTAATTTATTTCCTTATTACTTTACCTACGTCTGGATATGCCGCCTCCCTTTATATCGGCGGCAAGTTGCTAAGCAACTAGAGTCCCATTCGGTCATGGACACCAGCTATAATGAAGCGCAAAGTTAGCTGTTAGCTCAATCACTGTCAGAGACTACACAACTGTTTGTTTGGACTTACTTACTCATCGATTTACTCATTTATTTACTCATTTATTTACATATTCGTTTACTTACTGATGTATTTATACTCCTATCTATTCATTTATTAACTCCTTTATTCACTATTTCTTTACTTACTCATTCATTAACTTTGTTATTCATCATTCATGAACTCCTTTATTTACGTATTTATTTACATACTTGTATTAAAACTCTCATTCATTTATTTACTCATTATTTACATATCCATTTACTTACTTTAATTTAAACTCTCATTCATGTATTTACTCTTAATTTACATATCCATTTACTTACTTTAATTTAAACTCTCTCATTTATTTTTACTTCTTATTTACTTATTCTTTTATCCTCGTTAAAACACGTTCACAACCACTAGTTCATCACTAGTTCACTTTGATTATTTGAAAGCTTGCCTAGAAAGCATTCGTCTCCCTAAACCACTTAGTCCCACTAGAGTTAATTGTTCAACACTATTGCCTTCTTTCGGACATGCAAATGAACGTTTGGTTGACAATTATGGCTTTGTTATCGATGCTAAATCAAATTCTTAGGAGACTCCACAACCAGCACACTACTTTTAACAACAAATACCCCACCCAGTTCTCCATTACTTACTACGAGTATCTCACCTTCTCACCAACCAATCCTATCGCCTACTCGTTCTCATCACAAACCAGACTGATATATGGCACTTTCGTCTCTTACTAGAATATATAGGACGTGTTTTTCCAAAGGAGGGGCTTATGTAACCAACATAATTAATCGTGAATAACAACTATTGTATCATGCACACACAAAGTCAAATATCATTTTAATTATATTTATGTATCATGTCACGTGAAACAGGTAGTGTCATGCGGCAAGTTTCAAGTAAGTTATTGAAGTGAGAAGTCGTGTTGACAAGCGATACATACAGTTATTTATGTGCAGCTTATTTACATATTTATATTAAAACTCTTATTTATTTACTCATTATTTACTTATTTATTCACTTACATAATATTATACTTAAATTCTCTTATACATTCACTCTTTTATTAACTTATTCTTTTACTTATACTTAAATCGTATTATTTATTTACAATTTACTCTTTATTTAATCATTATTTTTCTTAATTATTATATGTTTTAATTATTACTGATCAGTTATTTTTATCTTGTATAATATCTTACCTGGTGATCCTATAAAGTTCGATATATTATTGCTATATAAAACAATCAAATTAGCTGTAAATGAAATCATGAAAGCTCTAACATTTTGTGAGACTTGCTCTCCGTTTCTAGCGTCTGGATATGAACGCTATGGGCCGCAAGTTGCTAAGCAACTAGAGTCCCATTCGTAATGTACGCCAGCTATAATTAAGCGCGCAATACGCTGATAGCTGAATCACTGTAAGAGACTACACAAGTGTTTATTGGTACTTACTTGCGCTAGGAGAGCAGCTTAGAGATTTACAACTGCACCTAGATGTAATCGGGTCTCATCTATGTATATTACTTGCAAGCATGAAAATTGATTTTTTCAAGTAAAGTGTGTATAGCTACATACATCACAACAACAGAGCAATAATGGAGCACAAATTGCCAGAAATATTGTATTTTGACGAAACGATAAAAAATGTGTGAAAATTGCTAGAAAAAAAATAATTATGTATACAATTATTATGAAGTGCTTACACAGGTGAAACCGTAATAGTTATAAATTGTTTCTTCGGGAAAATCAAGTAAAAAATATGTACGTACATTCTAACTACTTTTGCAGGGTAAAGGGTCACGGTAATTACAGCAACCTCTTCGGGCATCTTCCGCTACCACAAATGGTATAGAGATTCCAGAAGCCCTATCCCTTCGTAGTGAGCGGGGGTGCTCCAGGTGGCAGCAATAATCTAACACGGCCAAAAAAAAGTCATAAGTCCCACTACATGCTGAGCATCTTCTGGATGGGGAAAAAAATCGTGAATTTCGATTCTTTGAAGGAAAAATCGATTGCCCAATGTAACATTCTAATTTATTGTTTTCATGTTGCTGTGATGTAGTAATAAAAAAATAGTCTAGGCTTTAAAAAAAAAAAAAAAAGGAGACAATTAAATAAAACCTGAGATTGCATTTCTGCTATGCAGCTTACATCTATAATATGGTAAAAGTGTCAACGCAATTCAAGAAAGTAAAAACAGCATTTGTCTTTGCACAAATCAATTTACCATAGCAATTGAAAAGGTGACGCTTTACCGAATCACTTTGAGAAGCCGTTTAAGATGAAACAGTTGTAAACCCCTTTACCCAATTAATTGATTAGCACAGTTGCGTACAACCCTTGAATATGAACTCGAAACATAGTTGTAAGACACTAGGATCATCCGTGCATTGGAACAAGCTGTTAGAATTTAAATCAACCGCTTTTGGTTTGTTTACTCACTGTTCTGTCACGGTGTTGCTACCAAAACTGAGTTCAGTAATCTAGCTTTTTTTTTTTCTTTTTTCTTTTTTTAATTAAATATATACAATACAATACAATACAAAATAATATAAACTGAATTACAGTCAAAAAGCAAATGAAATTAAATCAGTTTAGATGTGCTTCTGAGGTCACCAGTCTACTGCTGGTATTCTTACAGCATGTCCAATGGATGATCTGGCTCAAATGGCTTGGATAGAGGACCGTAGAAGAGAAAAGGATAGGCGGCATCGTAACCATTGAAGAGTACTGCTATAACTGTGTTCCCACTTATTGGCGAGCATGGACGCTAAATTTTTTATAGAATATATTGGCTTCCTTTGCTATGCCACCCGTAGTAGAGAGTACAACTGGTGTGAATGTGGCGTGTTCCACTTCTCTAATTCTCTCCTCATATGCCTGTTTCTTGGCTTGTTCGTGCTTCCTATACACCATTTGCATGTCTGAATGTTTGTTGGAAGGGGCATAGGGGTTGAATACCCTTACATCAAAATATGTTCTTTCGTGATTGCCGCCCCAAACACCGTTTGCTGCAATGTCGAGTCTTGCTCCTGGCTGTGAGTTAGCAGTCGCACCATTCAGTTCTTCAAACACGGGCTGAAGGCCAGCCTCAATACATACATCCTTGCACACCTCAGTTAAGAGTTGCTGTCAAATTCCGTATTTCGTTGTGTCTTATGGATGGAAACCCCCCTTTGGGGCATGCTCAACTGAGAAGACGGCTCCACATGCACATTTAGCTGGTAGTCTCCCAGGGGTGTCCAGCCATAGCGCAGTGCGAGGGCGTCGTGAAATGCACCCCTGTGTAGAGCGGAGCCATGTTCCATTAGTGGGAGCACTGTCAGCCAGGTTTATGATCCTTTTTCCTTTGCTAGGTTCACTGCTCTCTTCTGGCTGGCAGATAGCAATTTCATGAGGTCTTCGGCATCCTTTGAGTTTGAAGATATGTGTCCTCACCCTATTCTTGGATTTGAGTTGCTGAGCGATAATATCAAGTCCATATTCATCGTCCTGTGATAGGATGTGAGTGCAAAGAGAGGAGATAATCATTAAGGAGTGGTGGTATTCCTTGCAGGCACGTTTGGAAGGGATGGTGATTTAGCTATAAAGTAGCTAATAGTAGCCCCGTAGCTCAACGCAAAAAAAGCTACATAATAAAGCGAGGGGACGGCGAGACCCTTTACCAACCTAGAACCTCTACACTCGATTAGCGGTTGGTAAAGGGATTGGGTACATGAGACTAACTTTTCATTATGGCGGTTCGGTTAAATGAAAGTATCTCTCTCAGCTTTCAAGAGTTTAAAAGCTTTGCACCCCTTAAAAAAAGTAATGCCAATCTAGTAATACTCTCGTGATGTGGGAGAGGAGGACTGTCTAATAATTCTGTACATTAGTTTCGTAAGTAGTTTGAGAGTACAAGGTGCCTGTTTGAGTTTGCTAGTATGTAAGTCTGACAAAAATGAAAACTGGTTGTTTGCTATGTAAACTTGACATTAGTCATCTTCAGTGGTTTCACAAGACAGCTGCATTAGGCTTGTATGTTTGTCCCCCCTCCATCTAATCCTATCATTAGTTAGCAAGTGTCTAAAGGGTACTACTTGTCACTTACTCGTAATAATATCAGTGAAATTAAAAATTCGCTCACCTAATAGCTAGACTAGCTAAATGGAATGGCGGTACAACTATAAAAATTAAATGGAATCATATAGCTATTATATCCATGTAATTTTTATACAGCAGGACCACAACTGTATTATCTTGTCCAGTAGTGATGGCATTTCCCATTGGCTTATTTTGCAGGTAGCTACATGCTGCTGATGTATCAATGCCAGTCAATACAAGATGTTGGCGAAACAAGTGTCATGAAGTAAGTTGATAACGGGTGTGAACATAACCAGGCCTCATCCCTAATAGTGATAATGTTGGTGGCCCTGCCTCTTTTATTGTCTAGGTACTAATCTTTCCAGGGTTTTTTTTTGTTTGTTTGTTTGTTTTTGTTTTGGGGCACGACTTAGGTTCACCTGCATTGAGTCTACCACACTGGATTTATGTCCAAACCAAAAAGTTGAAGACTTACTGATATTCTCCTATTACTTGTTACAGGGTGGGCATTATTAGGGTAAACTTGTAGTTGTGCGTTCCCTGGCTGCTTTGGCTGTCTCTTTAGCCTATGGCTTGACCCATTCTTGGTTGATGCTCACACTTTGCTGGCAAGTCTATACATGCTTTATTATTGACAGTCTCATTGCACTGCTTATCTGCTGATGCTATCCCTTACCTTATGACCTTACCATGCACCCTTCACTTGGCTATTCTTTTGTACTAGACCTTCCCTAGCATCCTCAGGTTGTCCTCCAGCTCCCACTCTTTGGGCCCTAATAACACTAGAGTTGAAACAAGTAGGAAAGTGTTGGTTGGCCTGTGCTGTTGCATATAGAACAGAGATATTATAAAGTATCAAGTATCATAGTTGCTGAGGCTAGTGGTTCTGTAGTATGCAATGATATTGGTGCCATTGGCGCTGAGGGTTCACACCTTTGGTGCTTCATTAGCTTGGCTTGATAACTAATTTTCTTTTCCATTAGAATTAATATTGTCATAACCTTTTTTTTTTCTTTTCATTTCCTAGATTTCATGGTGCTTGGGCTGCTGCTATCTGTACTGAGGTTCTGGTGTTCTTGATTGAAGAAGAGAATAATGGTAAGTCTCTAGGCATGCACTACTGTTATCATTGTACATACACGTACTAATACTAACACTGCATTCACGAAGTAGTACTGCACACATAGTGCTAGCACTGTGCATGCACATAGTACTATTACTGTGCACGCACATAGTGCTAACACTGTGCACACACATAGTGCTAACACTGTGCATGCACGTAGTACTATTACTGTGCACGCACATAGTGCTAGCACTGTGCATGCACGTAGTACTATTACTGTGCACGCACATAGTGCTAACACTGTGCACGCACGTAGTACTATTACTGTGCACACACATAGTGCTAACACTCCACGCACGTAGTACTAACACTGTGCACGCACATAGTGCTAGCACTGTGCATGCACGCACGTAGTACTAACACTGTGCACGCACATAGTGCTAGCACTGTGCACGCACGTAGTACTATTACTGTGCACGCACATAGTGCTAGCACTGTGCACGCACGTAGTACTATTACTGTGCACGCACATAGTACTAACACTGTGCATGCACATAGTGCTAGCACTGTGCACGCACATAGTGCTAGCACTTTGCATGCACGTAGTACTATTACTGTGCACGCACATAGTGCTAACACTGTGCACGCACATAGTGCTAGCACTATGCACGCACGTAGTACTATTACTGTGCACGCACATAGTGCTAACACTTTGCACGCACATAGTGCTAACACTGTGCATGCACGTAGTACTATTACTGTGCACGCACATAGTGCTAGCACTATGCACGCACGTAGTACTAACACTGCACGCACAGTGCTAGCACTATGCACGCACGTAGTACTATTACTGTGCACGCACATAGTGCTAACACTGTGCACGCACATAGTGCTAGCACTATGCACGCATGTAGTACTATTACTGTGCACGCACATAGTGCTAGCACTTTGCACGCACATAATGCTAGCACTTTGCATGCACGTAGTACTATTACTGTGCACGCACATAGTGCTAGCACTATGCACGCACGTAGTACTATTACTGTGCACGCACGTAGTGCTAGCACTATTCACGCACATAGTACTATTACTGTGCACGCACATAGTGCTAACACTGTGCACGCACATAGTGCTAACACTGTGCATGCACGTAGTACTATTACTGTGCACGCACATAGTGCTAACACTTTGCATGCACGTAGTACTATTACTGTGCACGCACATAGTGCTAACACTGTGCACGCACATAGTGCTAACACTTTGCATGCACGTAGTACTATTACTGTGCACGCACATAGTGCTAGCACTGTGCACGCACATAGTGCTAACACTTTGCATGCACGTAGTACTATTACTGTGCACGCACATAGTGCTAACACTTTGCATGCACATAGTGCTAACACTTTGCATGCACGTAGTACTATTACTGTGCACGCACATAGTGCTAACACTGTGCACGCACATAGTGCTAACACTTTGCATGCACATAGTACTATCACTGTGCATGCACATAGTGCTAACACTTTGCATGCACGTAGTACTATTACTGTGCACGCACATAGTGCTAACACTTTGCATGCACATAGTGCTAGCACTTTGCATGCACGTAGTACTATTACTGTGCACGCACATAGTGCTAACACTTTGCATGCACATAGTGCTAGCACTTTGCATGCACGTAGTACTATTACTGTGCATGCACATAGTGCTAGCACTATGCACGCACGTAGTACTATTACTGTGCACGCACATAGTGCTAGCACTGTGCACGCACATAGTGCTAGCACTGTGCACGCACATAGTGCTAGCACTGTGCACGCACATAGTGCTAGCACTGTGCACGCACGTAGTGCTAGCACTGTGCACGCACGTAGTACTATTACTGTGCACGCACGTAGTGCTAGCACTATCCACGCACGTAGTACTATTACTGTGCACGCACATAGTGCTAGCACTTTGCATACACGTAGTACTATCACTGCACGCACATAGTGCTAACACTTTGCATGCACGTAGTACTATTACTGTGCACGCACATAGTGCTAACACTGTGCACGCACATAGTGCTAACACTTTGCATGCACGTAGTACTATTACTGTGCACGCACATAGTGCTAACACTTTGCATGCACGTAGTACTATTACTGTGCACGCACATAGTGCTAACACTTTGCTTGCACGTAGTACTATTACTGTGCACGCACATAGTGCTAACACTTTGCATGCACGTAGTACTATTACTGTGCACGCACATAGTGCTAACACTGTGCACGCACATAGTGCTAACACTTTGCATGCACGTAGTACTATCACTGTGCACGCACATAGTGCTAACACTGTGCACGCACATAGTGCTAACACTTTGCATGCACGTAGTACTATCACTGTGCATGCACATAGTGCTAACACTTTGCATGCACGTAGTACTATTACTGTGCACGCACATAGTACTATTACTGTGCACGCACATAGTGCTAACACTGTGCACGCACATAGTGCTAACACTTTGCATGCACATAGTGCTAACACTTTGCATGCACGTAGTACTATTACTGTGCACGCACATAGTGCTAATACTGTGCACGCACATAGTGCTAACACTTTGCATGCATGTAGTACTATCACTGTGCACGCACATAGTGCTAACACTGTGCACGCACGTAGTACTATTACTGTGCACGCACATAGTGCTAGCACTTTGCATACACGTAGTACTATCACTGCACGCACATAGTGCTAACACTTTGCATGCACGTAGTACTATTACCATGTGTCCACTTCATTAGATCACCATGTGTCCACTTCATTAGGTCACCCATGTGGTCCACTTCACTAGGTCACCATGTGTCCACTTCACTAGGTCACCATGTGTCCACTTCATTAGGTCACCATGTGTCCACTTCATTAGGTCACCATGTGTCCACTTCATTAGG